>ENA-UOYA01000013-UOYA01000013.1-activated-sludge-metagenome-genome-assembly--contig:-NODE-13-length-288395-cov-14.146948_pt1 | contig 288395 bp, 247 predicted proteins | sample MGYA00238163_ERZ764804 | MGnify/ENA primary metagenome ERZ764804 (study PRJEB28919, sample SAMN05720223) | activated sludge metagenome | isolation source: Anaerobic digester | place: Hong... | reverse complement strand
ACTGGAATGGGACCGACAGCTTTGTGTACAAAGTCAACGACGGGGAACTGGACTCCAATGAGGCCACAGTGACCATCGTTGTCTTCCAAGGTCCAAGGGTCTACATTCCAATATTGTTCAAGTAAGCTTCAATATTTAGAAAACAACAGGCTGCCTGCCCGGGCAGCCTGTTGTTTATTATTAGGAAACTTCACAGGGTGTATTGGCCGGGCTGCCGGTCAGAAAAGAGGTCGTTACCTGGTGAAAAGCGTTTATCAAGCGCGTTTTGGGGATCAATATCGACAAATGTGAGGCTTTGCCCGTCTTCAGCTGCCCGGGTAAGCACCTCTCCCTTGGGGGAAATAATCTGGGATTTGCCGGTGAATCGGAGAGACAAACCCTGCCCTGTTTCACTCCCGACGCGGTTGGCCGTAATACTGAAGACAGCGTTTTCGAGGCTGCGGACAACCATCGCGTTCTGGCACAATGGCAGCACCAGGTTGGCGGGATGACAGATAATCTGCGCTCCTTTAAGAGCCAAAGACCGGGCAGACTCGGGAAAAACCCAGTCAAAGCAGATCATCATGCCGATGCAGACCTGATTGAAATAAAAAACCGGGAAGCCATTATTGCCAGGTTGGAAAAGCTCCTTTTCAGTATTGAAAAGGTGAACCTTTCTGTAAACACATAACACACCATTTCCATCCAACGCGGCAGCTGAATTGAAAACACCTTCGGGCGCGCGTTCGCTGAACCCGCTTACGATGCAGGCGCGGTGCCTCATGGCAATCTCAATCAGACTACTAAGGAATGAGCCGCTGCCAGATGACGGTTCGCTCAGCGCTTCAAGCTCCCGCGGGTCGTCAAAAAGATAACCGGTGGAAGCCAGTTCCGGCAGAACGACCAGGTCAAATTGGCTGTCCGAAAGGACGTTTGTTATCAGGTCGAGATTGGCGGCAGGGTCTCCGTGCCGCGGTTGAAATTGGAAAAAACCGATTTTCACACTGGCCTCCAGTGTACAATACAGTTAGATAGAATAAGTTTACAGGGAGGGATGCTGTTATGTCAAAGAGTTTTGAAGCGCTTCTCTATGAAGAATTGCCCGGGAATAAAGTCCGCTGCCAGCTCTGCGCGCATCACTGTGTGATAAACGACGGCAAGCGGGGAATCTGCAGAGTGCGAGAGAACCGGGAGGGGACACTCTATTCCCTGACATACGGCAGGCTGGTTGCCGCGCATGTGGATCCGATTGAAAAGAAACCCCTGTTCCATTTTTACCCAGCCAGCCGCAGCTTTTCCATTGCATCAGCGGGATGCAATTTTGACTGCCAGTGGTGCCAAAACTGGGAAATTTCGCAGGGGATTTCTGACGCGGAGATCGCGCGCAGCCCTTACACAGCCCCACAAGAAGTAGTCTCCTCCGCGGTGAGATTTGGCTGTAAAAGTATTTCCTATACATATACCGAACCAACGGTGTTTTTTGAGTACAGCCAGGAAGTTGGACGGCTTGCCCGCGAAGCGGGGATTAAGAACGTGTACGTCACCAACGGCTATATGAGCGACCAAACCATAACTTTGTTGAGCGGCTGGTTGGATGCTGCCAACGTGGATATCAAGGCTTTTTCGGACGATGTATACCGAAAGTATATTGGCGGACGACTTCAGCCTGTACTTGACGGTTGTGTGGGACTGAAGAAAGCCGGAGTCTGGCTGGAAATTACCACGCTTCTCATTCCAGGCTTGAATGATGATGAAAATCAACTGCGCGACCTGGCGCGATTCATTGTCAGGGAGCTTGGCGCGGATACACCCTGGCATGTCAGCCGCTTTTATCCGCAATACAAATACCAGGAGGCGAAAATTACCAGCCTGCAGAGCATCCAAAAAGCGCTGGACATCGGCAAGGCGGAAGGCTTGCTCTATACTTATGGGGGGAATGTGTCGGGTTTGGCGAACACGCTCTGCCCGAGCTGCGGCTTTACCCTGATTGAACGGGAAGGGATGAGCGTATTTAGCAATCAGATAAGCCCGGAAGGCGGTTGTCCGCAATGCGGGGCGCCTATCGCCGGGGTGGGATTAAATGCATGATTTGACCTAAACCTTTAGGTCTGAAAAACAGGCCTCAAACGCTCCTGACCGCACCATTTTCAGGATTCTCTCCAAATGAGGGTGCAGCAGGCTGTCTTGAGGAAGAAACGGAACTTCTGATCTAATCAAAGCGTAAGCTTGCTGCGTGATTTTTCCCTGGCGCAATTGAGGCTGTTTTTGCATTCTAAAATCCAGTGCCTGCGCAGCACAAAACAGTTCAATGGCGATGATTACCGCAATGTTGCGCAAAATTTCGCGGCAGTGAAGGGCTGCATTTGGTCCCATCGAGACGTGGTCTTCGACATTGCCGGAAGAAGGAATACTGTCGGTACTGGCAGGGTGGGAAAGGGTTTTGTTCTCCGAACTCAGGGCTGCCGCGGTGTATTGCAGCAGCATAAACCCGGAATTCACGCCGCCGTGTTCGGTCAGGAAAGGCGGGTAGGCAGCCGTGCTGCTGCAGTTATCGACCAATTTGGCAATGCGCCGCTCGGACATGTTGCCCAAATCTGTCAGGGCGATACTCAAAAAATCCAGCGATAAAGCTAAAGGCTCGCCGTGGAAATTTCCACCGGAAATTACCAAAGGACGGTCGTCTTCACTCCAAAATACCAGAGGGTTATCCGTCACTGAATTAAGCTCGATTGCGATGATTTCCCGGACCTGGTCGATGACATGCTTAACCGCGCCGTGAACCTGCGGAATGCAGCGCAAGGTGTATGCATCCTGGATATTCTTTGGGTCGTGCGGACGGGTGAATTGGCTGTTTTGTAACAACGTACGGAAGAGAGCCGCTGTTTCTTGCTGGCCTGGCTGCGGGCGGAGGCGGTGAATCTCCTCGGCAAACGCCCATAAAGTGCCGTTCTGGGCTTCCAATGTCAGGGCTGCTGCCAGATTGGCTGAACGCATCAGGGATTCAGCCTGGGCGCAAAGCAGCGCGCCCAATGCTGTCATCAGTGTGGTGCCGTTTGTGAGCGCCAGTCCTTCCTTGGCGCGCAGCCGCACGGGGCTCAGTCCGGCTTGGGCGAGAGCCTCGGCCGCGGGCATTTCCCGGCCTTTCCAACACACGTTGCCCATGCCAATCAGGGGCAGCGCCATATGCGCCAGAGGGGCAAGGTCTCCGCTGGCGCCCAAGGAACCTTTCTCCGGAATACGGGGCAATATGTTTTTGTTCAGCAGGGAGAGCAGCAGCTGCAAAGTCTCCAGACGCACACCTGAATATCCGCGCGCCAGCGTGTTGGCGCGGATGAGCATCATCGCCCGAACCGTCTCCTCGTCGAGAAAATCTCCAACGCCAACCGCGTGGCTGAGCAGGATGTTTTCTTGCAAGGTTTCAACCTGGTCGGGTGGGATGACGCGGTCTTTGAATGCGCCAAAACCGGTAGTGATGCCGTACGCTACTTCGCCTCTGGCTACCAGTTCCGCAACTGCTTCAGCGGATTTCCGGATGCCGGGAAGGCATGCTTCAGAAAGCGCGACCTGAACCTTTGGGTTCTGAGAAACCAACCGGACTTGTTCAATCGTCAAAGATTGTCCGTCAAGGAAAATCTGCGTCATCCTGTATTCCTCCCTGCCAAGAATTACGATTCGGTAATCAGGACTGAATTGAGCGTAACCGCCGGCGAATCAACTAGGTTTGGGTCCCGCGGGGGAATGGCAAAGAGCACATCCAGGCCTGCCACAACCTGGCCAAACACGGCGTGTTTGCCGTCCAGCCACGGCGTAGGCACATGGGTGATGAAGAACTGCGAGCCGTTAGTGTTGGGTCCGGCGTTTGCCATAGAGAGCACACCGGGTTTATCGTGGCGCAACTTCGGGTCAAACTCGTCCTTAAAGCGGTAGCCGGGGCCGCCGCGGCCGGTGCCGGTAGGGTCTCCGCCCTGGGCCATAAAATTCGGAATGACGCGGTGGAAAATGGTACCGTCATAGAAACCCTGGCGGGCAAGAAACACAAAATTGTTGACGGTGTGGGGAACGTTTTTCGCAAACAGGTCGATGACAATATCACCTTTGCTGGTGCGCAGGGTCGCCTGGTATTTCTTAGTAAGGTCCAACTGCATTTCAGGTTCGGACTGCCATTGTTGAGAACTCATGCTGCCTCCAAGTTGTTTTGGTCAATTGTAGCATCAAACCGGCGCCGCGCCCGCATTGGAAGGGGAGGCCAGACAAGTACCTGGAAAGAATCGTTGAGGCGATTAACCGGGAGAAGCGCGGTTTTAAGTCGTCTAGCTCTCATCAGCACGCGCAAAATTCTCGATATGTGTCGAAGTCAGGTCAGTTCTTGATTAAGTGATTTCAGGAGCGCGAGGATTTCCTCATTAGCAGGGATATCTGTCATGTCGTGTCCGTAGTGGATGTAGCGCACATTGCCGGCTTTATCCACAATAATCTGGCCGGGCATGCGGCCGAGTTTAAAGAGGTTCACGCGCTGTCCGAGCAGCTTTAAGACCAAATGGCTTGGGTCGGGGAGGCCGATGAAGGGCAGCTTTTCCTTGAGAAAGTAGGATTTAAACGCCTGGGGGCTTTCAGGGCCAATCACCACAATTCGCGCGCCGGCAGCAGCAAATTTATCGTAATCATGACGCAACTGCGCCATATGCCGCTGGCAAAATGGTCACATAAAACCGCGGTTCAACACCAGAATAACATGGCTGGAACCTTTGAATTGGGAGAGAGTAAAGACATTACCCTCCACGTCCTCCAGAGTAAAGTCAGGTGCAGGAAGATTCAGCTGTACAAGAGACATAGAGACCCTTTCCGCGCAATTTTTGACGCTGTTGTTCTGCTGTGATGGTTATTCCCAATATAGCATTGGAAGATTTCCTAACCCTTGACCGCGCCGCCAAGCATGCCGCGAATGAAGAATCGTTGGAAAAGAATGTAGACAAGGACGGTAGGCACAGCCACTATCAACGCGCCAGCCGCCAGCAGCGGGATGTTGGCAGTATATTTGCCCTGGAAGAAAGCCAGACCAACCGGAAGAGTGCGCATAGTCTCATCCTGGACAAGCACAAGCGCGAGCAAAAATTCGTTCCACGTCCACATAAAAACGAGAACCACCAGGGTGGTTACCGAGGGTTTCGCCAGCGGCCAGAGGACGCGCCAGAGCGTTTGCCAGCGGGTGCAGCCGTCCATCGCGGCAGCGTCCACCAGGTCTCTCGGCGCGTTTTCAAAGAAAGACGTCATCCACAAAGTGCCAAAAGAGACGCTGAGCCCAATCTGAGGAAGGATGAGAGCCCAATACGTATCTCGCAAGCCCAAGAGGTCCAGAAAGTGATAAAGCGGGATGATGACCGCTTCGAATGGCACCATATAGCCCAGCAGGATGAGGGGAAAGAGCCACTTCTTCCCAGGCAGGGGCAGCAGTCCAAAGGCATACCCCATCAATACGGAAATAAACACACTGGCCGCCACGACAGCCGCGGAGACAATCACGCTGTTCTTGAAAAAGATGTTGAATCTGCCGGTGAACCAAGCCTGCCTGAAATTATCCAGATTCCAGGTGCGCGGAAGGCTGAACGGACCCTGGATGAGTTGGGTATCTGTCTTGAAGGCGCCCAGGAAAAGGCCGGACACTGGCAGAAGAACCAGCAGCGCGAAGAAGGTGAGGAGAAGATAGCGAGGAACAAGCTGGGTTTTTGGGCTGGTCATTCCTTGGCCTCCTCGTTTCCGTTCTGCAATCGGCGAATGAGGAGGGAAATCGCCAGGATGATAATCATTAGAACCGTGGCCACCGCGGAGGCATAACCTATGCGGTTTTGCTGAAAGGCGGAGCGATAAATCAGGAAGCCAACCACCAGCGTGGCATTGCCTGGACCTCCGCGCGTGGTGACATAAACCAGGTCAAACACCCGCAAAGCGGCAATAATGGTTGTCACAAGCGCCACGCCGATTTCCGCGCGCAGACCTGGGATAGTGATGTGTAAGAATTGCTGAAAGGCGTTGGCGCCGTCCAGGCTGGAAGCTTCGTAATACTCTTCCGAGATGTGCTGCATGCCGGCTAAAAAGAGTATCATGCAGAATCCGTACTGCACCCAGGTGCCCACCGAACCCACCGCCGGAAGCGCGAGGGCAAAATCACCCAACCAGGCCCGGGTAAGGCTGCCCAGTCCAACCGCTTTCAAGAGAATATTGAGCGGGCCGAACTGAGGATTGAAAATCCAGCGCCAAATCACGCCAACGACAACCATACTGATGACCTGCGGGAGAAAAAGCACAGTCCGGAAAAAGGTCATCCCAGGGAGTGTTTTACGCGTGAGAAGCGAGGCGAGCAGAAGGCCCAGCAAAACTGGCAGCACGCAAAAGAACAAAATGAAAATCAGGTTGTGTAAAAACGCGTTGGTGAATTGGGCGTCGTAGAACATAACCCGGTAGTTTTGAAGACCAATCCAATCGCGCCGGGCGCTGAAGCCATTCCATTCGTAGAAGCTTGTTCTGACCGTTTCCAGGATGGGATAGAAGGTAAAGCCAAGATAAATCAAGAATCCGGGCAGCAGGTACAGCCACCCTTTCCATTTATTTTCACCTGGGTATGCCTGGTTTGAACGCATCGCGGATAAAAGGCAGCCGGCGCTTTTTCAGGCGCCGGCTGCACGAACGAGGTTATTTGCTCAGATACGCTTCGTAATCTTTTTGGACTGCCGAAACAAAATCTTCCGGGGTGCTGATGCTGCCCAGCAGTTTCTGCAATTCAGCCACCAATGTGTCATAGAAAGTTGGAGTGGCCCAGTCGATGTAATGACCGACGGCATTGCCTTTGTTGATGGCATCCCAGGCCCTCAACGTGTCTCCAAAGAGGTTATCTGTATCGATATCCGCGCCTTCCGGCAGCGCCATGGCTGGGAGCATGCCGGCCTTTGCCCAGAGCTCAGCTGCGCGCGGGCTGATCATCCAGTTCAGATACTCCGCGGCCAGGTCGGCTTTGGTGCTTGTCTTGCGGATAGCGAAGGGAATACCTACGCCGCCAATTGCCAGAGCTTTTTTGCCTTCAAAAGGCGGCATGAGGAAGAACCCAAATTCCTGGTCTGTATCATTAATCAGTTCGCCAGCCAGCCAGGAACCGGTTATGGTCATGGCGCCGTTGCCGGCTTTAAAGAGGGCGTTGCTGTCGTCATATCCAATGCCCGGGTAGCCTTCAGTGAAGTAACCAGCCTTAGCCCACTGCTGCAGTATTGCCGCCGCTTTGATATTCTCTTCAGTCTTGAAGCTGACATTGTTTACGCCGTAGGTCAGGTTGTTGATGTAATCCAGGCTGACCAGCAGGTGCTGAATCGCGCTGAATTCATGAATCGCGTTCCAGCCGTCCAGGCTTCCGAAGGAAATAGGCGTCTGTCCGCTTTCCTTAATCTTCGCGAGCAGGGCTTCGAACTCTTCGAAAGTTTGCGGAACTTCCCAGCCATTCTTCTTGAACATGGTTTTGTTGTAATACACGCCAACCACCTCAGCCGTTGGACTCACGCCGTACAGATTGCCCTGCCCAAAAGTTTTCCCATCGGGGGTGAAGCTGTTTCGGCTGGCAACCGAAGTGGAGAAGACTGAGCCCCAGTTGTACTTGGCAAGGTAAGAATCCAGCGGCAGAAGCAGCCCGGCTTCCACCATGGCGCCCATATCACTGCGGCCCTGGTTGACCTGCGCAACATCCGGCCCATTCGCTTCGCTGAGGGCCAGCTTCAGGGTCACTTTAAGGTCGTCCAGAGTCTTGACCACGCGTTCAATCTTGACGCCGGGATGAGCAGCTTCAAACTCAGCATTGAGTGTGTCCATCACCTGGCTCTCAACATCGCGATAGAACTGGTCCCATACCACCAGGGTGGTTTCTTCGGTAGCCGGCGCCTGAGTCTGCGCGGGTTTCTGGCTTCCCTGACAGGCGCCCAGAATCATTGCCAGCGCCAATAGAATTGCAATGGTTAAACGCATTCTTTTCATACTGCTCCTTTGTAACAAACTGAAAGTTTGGAGAATTATACCTTACCTGAACTCCCCGGGCCTTGTCGATTGATGTATCGTGGATTTTGATAATCCCAAGGTTCGCGGAGTGTGGCTCAGACGTTCCGGCCTGTACATGTTGGTATAATGAATTCAGGCTCTGTAGCTGGCAGCCGCTCATTTGTTTTTGAATATTGGAAAGAATCTTGCCGCCATGAGAATAGGGCAAAGCCCACATACGACAATCACATCAGAACACCGCTTTTGGCCTTTGGGTATTGGGTAAGTCTGACTGGACGCTGTTCCAGTTTTTATTTTAATCGGCAGAATTAGGGAAGGAGAAAATGGTGGAAAAGAAAGAAGCAGTCTCTTTGAGAGAAGCGTTCTCTCATCTCTCCTGGCAGCTGTTGATGGTCACAGAAAACGCGGCTATCGCGGCAGCACGATCAGCTGGAAAGGGAGATAAACACCTGGCGGATAAGGCCGCGGTGGACGCGATGCGCGATACTCTGGATAAGATGAGCGGGTTTTCAACCAACATCAAGATTGGCGAAGGGGAACGGGACGACGCGCCGATGCTGTTCATCGGCGAACAGCTCGGCAGGGGAAATATTGCCATTGATATCGCCGTGGACCCGCTGGAGAACACCAATGCAACCGCCGACCTGAAACCCGGCGCGGTTTGCGTGCTGGCTGCATCTTCCAGGGGCGGGCTCATACAGGCCTCGGATACCTACCTGGATAAGCTGTGCGTCGGACGCGAGGCCGCGCCGCTGGTGGATATCCGCCTCGCGCCAGAAGAGAACATCCGCCGCATCGCGGAGGCTTTGCACCGCAAGGATTACGGGGAAATCACCGTGACCATTTTGGACCGCCCGCGGAACGCGGAGCTGATTCAGCGGGTTCGGTCCACAGGCGCCCGGGTGAATCTTATTGCTGACGGCGACCTGATGCCGTGCATCTTTACCTGTTTTAAAGGCGCCGGCGTGCATGCGGTCATGGGGATTGGCGCTGCTCCGGAAGGGGTCATTTCAGCGGCTGCCATCAAGCTGTTGGGCGGCGGGATGCAAGCGGTCTTTAAGCCTAAAGACGACGCCGACCGCCGAAGATTAACGGCTATGGGAATTCAGCTTGACCAGGTCTATACAGCTGAGACCCTCGCGCCAGGAGAAAATCTGATTTTTTGCGCCACAGCGGTCACACCAATCCTGACGACTACCAAGGCTGTTCTGGAAGGTGTGAGCTTCTTTCCCGGAGGAGCAAAAACCCACAGCCTGGTGGTTTCCAACACATTCATGAACTTTGTGCCAACCACACATGTGCTGGACAGCACCAGATTCTCGCAGGAAAAAAGCGAATTCCGACTGTGGTAGTCTTATAGACGCCCGCAGGCAGCCGGTTGGCTGGTTGACAGTGTTCGTCCGGATGGTAAAATTGCGGTCTACAAAGTAAACGAGGTTTTTAATGAAAACTGCATTAATTACAGGTATCACCGGGCAGGATGGGTCCTACCTGGCGGAATTGCTCCTAAGCGAAGGTTACGAAGTTCACGGCGTCATCCGGCGTTCGAGCACATTTAACACCCGCAGAATTGACCATTTGTACCGGGATCCGCATGGAAATGGCGAGAAGCCGCGTCTCTTTCTGCACTACGGCGATATGGGCGCGACCGATACCCTTCTGGACGTCATTTACACCACCAAACCGGATGAAATCTATCATCTGGCCGCGCAAAGCCATGTGCGCGTCAGCTTTGACATGCCTGAGTACACCGGCGATATTACCGGTCTGGGCACCACGCGCATCCTGGAAGCGATTCGAAAAAGCAAATTGAACTGCCGTTTTTATCAGGCGTCTTCCAGCGAGCTTTTTGGAAGCGCGAAACCTCCACAGAATGAGAATACGCCCTTTCAGCCCCGCAGCCCATACGCAGCCGCCAAGCTGTATGCCTATTGGATGACGGTAAACTACCGCGAAGGCTATGGGATGTATTCTGTCAACGGAATTCTCTTCAACCATGAATCCCCGCGGCGCGGAGAAACATTCGTGACGCGCAAAATTACCCGCGCGGTTGCGTCCATTCGAGCGGGATTGCAGGACAAGCTCTTCTTGGGCAACCTGGATGCCAAACGCGACTGGGGATACGCTCCGGAATACCTGGAAATGATGCATCTGCTGCTCCAGCAGGATGAACCGGACGATTTTGCCATTGGCACTGGCGAAGCGCATTCCGTGCGCGATTTTCTGGATGAGGCTTTTGGGTATGTCGGGATGGACTGGCATAAGTATGTGGAAATTGACCCGCGCTACTTCCGCCCGACCGAAGTGGATTACCTGTTGTGCGACCCCACCAAAGCGAGGACCAAATTGGGTTGGGAGCCGAAAATCAAGTTCCATGAGTTGGTGCGCATTATGGTGGACGCGGACCTCGAATTGCTAAACCTGCCCAAACCGGGCGAAGGCAAGCGTATTATCGATGAAAAGTTTAACGGCTGGCACCGCTGGGAGCACCAGGTTGTCAGCATGGATAAGTGACAATAATCGCATAGTCGGATATAATAAGTACTTCGGAGTAGTAATCCGCAGCTGCTGACAGAGAAGGGTTGGGAAGGCTGAAACAACCCGCAGCCTTGGTGAGGATGAAGTCGCCGGAATGATGACCGAAGAAATCCGTCAGGGAGAGTAGAACGGTCCGGGAACGCCCGTTAGCGCGTTTGAGTGCATTGACGAATGTCAATGAATTGAGGTGGTACCACGGAAACTTTCGCCCTCTATGAGCGAAAGTTTCTTTATTATTTGTGAGGAGAATGAAAATGACAGAACTGCCAAAAACTTATGATTTCAAAGAATACGAAGAGAAGATTTACGCCAACTGGGAGAGCAAAGGATACTTCCGCCCGAAAAACGACCCAAACAAACCCGGGCATGACCCTTCCATCAAACCTTTTGTCATTGTTATTCCTCCTCCCAACGTTACCGGCGGGCTGCATCTTGGGCATCCGCTCTTTGTGGCCACTGAAGATTTAATGATTCGTTACCACCGCATGAAAGGCGAACCAACCTTGTGGGTGCCTGGCACCGACCATGCCGGCATTGCCACGCAGCTGCAGGTCGAAAAGCAGCTTGCCCGGGAAGGGCTGACTCGAACCCAGTTGGGGCGCGAAGCTTTCCTGAAACGCATGTGGCAGTGGAAAGAACAATACGGCGGGCAAATTACCCACCAGATTCGGCGGATTGGCGCCAGCTGCGACTGGGACAGAGAACGCTTCACGCTGGATGAAGGCTTGTCGCGCGCGGTGCGCGAAGCGTTTGTGCGGCTGTACGAAAAGGGTTTAATCTACCGCGGTCCCCGCATGATTAATTGGTCCCCCGGCCTAAAAACAGCGGTTTCGGACCTTGAGGTTGAATATTCCGAAGAGAGGGGCACTTTATACTATTTCAAGTACCCTCTTGCCGATAACAGCGGCGATTATATTCCAGTGGCAACCACCCGACCGGAAACAATCCTCGGCGATACCGCGGTGGCTGTGCACCCCGACGACCAGCGCTACCAGCGTTACATCGGCAAAATGGTGCGGGTGCCGGTCATCGGCCGGGAAATCCCTGTGGTCGCTGATGAATATGTGGAACGTGAATTTGGCACCGGCGCGCTTAAAATCACGCCCGGACACGACCCCCACGATTATGAAATCGGGCAGCGGCATCAGCTCGCGCTCATCAATATCATGAATCCCGACGCGACATTAAACGAAAACGCGGGACCCTATGAGGGATTGGACCGCTACAAAGCCAGGCAGGCCTTGTGGGAAGATATGCGCGCGCAGGGTCTTGTCCTAAAAGAAGAACCTTATATGATGAGCGTCCCCAGGTCTCAACGCGGCGGTGAGATTGTTGAGCCGTTGGTCTCTACGCAGTGGTTCGTCAGGATGGAAACTCTGGCGAAGAACGCCAAAGCTGCCGTGGAAGCCGGCCAAATCACTTTTGTGCCTGACCGTTTCACCAAAGTCTTCCACAACTGGATGGACAATATCCAGGATTGGTGCATCAGCCGTCAACTCTGGTGGGGGCACCGCATACCGGTCTGGTACTGCCAGGACTGCGGTGAGGTCATCGTCGCGCGGGAAACGCCGGAAAGCTGCCCCAAGTGCCGCAGTGCGCGCCTGGAACAGGACCCGGACGTGTTGGATACCTGGTTCTCTTCGGGTTTGTGGCCGTTTTCAACGCTTGGCTGGCCGGAGCGAACGCCCGATTTTGAGTATTTTTATCCGACCTCTGTGCTGGAGACTGGCTACGACATCTTGTTTTTCTGGGTCGCCCGCATGATTATGGACGGTATTGAGTTCACAGGCAAAGCTCCGTTCCACACCGTATATTTGCACGGCATCATCCGCGACGAAAAAGGCGTGAAAATGAGCAAAACCAAGAACAACGCCATTGACCCTCTGGAGGTCATGGACGCGATGGGGACCGATGCTCTGCGCTTTACGCTCCTGGTCGGCAGCACCCCTGGCAATGATATGAATATATCCGTTAAAAAGGTGGAGGCTAACCGCAACTTTGCCAATAAAGTCTGGAATATCGGCAGATTTGTCATTTCAGCAGTGGACCGCGCCGGCGCGAAACCCGTTTCGGAACCCGTTTGGACCCTGCCTGACCTGTGGATTTGGGCCAGATTAAAGCAGGTGGTCAACAGCGTCAACAATCTATTTGAAAATTACCAATTTGGAGAAGCTGGCAAGCAGATTTACGAATTCTTCTGGAGCGAGTTCGCCGATTGGTATCTGGAAGCTTCAAAACGGCAGCTTTCGGAAGGCGGCGAGCGCGCGTACTTTACCGCCTTTGGGCTCGCCCGGGTATTGGATGTGATGCTGCGCCTGCTGCATCCTTTCACGCCGTACGTGACCGAAGCGCTGTGGGGTTACCTCAAGCAGGCCTGCCTGGATGCCGGCCTCCCGCTAAAAAATAAAGAAGGTTGGGAAGAGGCGCTTATTGTGGCGCGTTGGCCGGAGCGCATGGAGATGGAGGGGTGGGAGGATGAAATCATTAAGGATTTCAGCATCACGCAGGAGCTGATACGCGCAATCCGCAACCTGCGCTCGGAATACAAAATAGAGCCTTCGCGAAAACTGCATGCGATTTTTGTGTCGACTGACCAGCAAATCCTGCTCGAGTCGCAAAAGTTGGTGCTGTGTGATTTGGCAGGGCTTGACCCGGACGCGACAGAAATTCGTTCGGAAAAGCCAGAAGACCAAAGCGGCCTGGCCGGGCTTGTCGTGAACGAAATTGAAGTTTTTGTACAGCTTGCCGACGCCAAGGATGACGCGGCTGAGGAAGAACGGCTGCGCAAAGAATTGGCGGAGCTGGAGAGTCAGGTAGCGCGCCTTGAGAGCTTGTTGGCAAGTCCTTTCGCGCAAAAAGCGCCGGAGAAGATTGTGCAGGCAGAGCGGGAAAAACTGGAAACATACAAAGGCAGCATCCAAAAACTGCGCTCGCGGCTTGGTTAAACCAAAAAGAGATGCCTTCAAGGCATCTCTTTTTTATGTTATTTTCTGGCTGCAATACGGTCAGATTCCCGCTGCATTATTCTGCGGAGAATTGCCAAAGAACAGGCGTAAGTAGAATCCATGCCCTCGTATGAGAGCGCGCCAGCTCCCAGGTTTTGCCCTTTGGTAAGGGGGGTATCCGAGACGTAGTGCAGAATGCCCAGGTCAAAGGGAAGCTTGTGCAGGTTGACGATTTCATTTACCGGATGCCGCTGCGGGCGGAAAAGCTCGTAAACGGCGGATAGATAGGGTCCGGCTTCCATCTCAATATCCGTGTAGCCTTCTCGGTAGATAACATCCATAACGGTGGCATTTTGCAGGAAGGTGCCCCAAACAGAAACAGCTTTTTGGTTGTCCAATACCGTGCCGTAAGTCAGGTAGGGGGAAAGGTCCGAAGCCTGAAAATTGTTATCAAAGATATAGGTGTTTTTGGAGTGCTCGTCATAGACCACATTCGGGAGAATGACATCCCCGCGCACGCCGTTGAGGCTGGCCGCCTTGCCCATCACATAAATACCCAGAATTTGGGCCGCGTTTTCCGCAATCTTGGTCAGGAGGTGATACGCCCCGAACCCGAGGGGATAATCAATATTCACAATAAGCGCGTTGGATTTTGATAAAAATTCCCACTCGGCGCAGCCGGGCAGGGCGCAAGGGGTGATGCGGGTATCGATGTTGGCTGGAACCAGCCTGGAGAGGTCAATTACCTGGGCTTCTGTATCAAAGGCGTGCACACTTGGAAAGCGGAAAATTCCGCGTTCCTTCTCAAATCGGAGCTGCTCCTCCCAGGCGGATTTTCCGGCTGGAGACGATTGATATTTCTTCATGACGTAATAGAAGAAGTTTTCTTTGCTGGATGGGACCGCTTTGTTCTGGATGTCCTGCCACTCTGCCAGCAGCAAAGGTTGTTCCGCGCTGTGAATGAATTCGATCAGTTCCTCCTGTTTGCTGAGCGCGAAGCCCGACAGAAGGTTCACCAGACTGTGCGTATTGGAGGAGACGAAATAAATCGGGCGCTCGTTTATCTCGGGATACTGCTTTTCAATCTTTTCCCACCAGGCTTCTGTCGCTTTTCGGTAATCATTCAGCGAACCACTGAGCAGTTGGAGTCTGAAATTGCACTTCACTTTGGCGAAGAGAGCCAGAACCTCGCCAAACCGCCCGCCCAATACGGTATAAAGGCGGCCAAGGTCGCTCTCACTCATCTTTAGCTGGTTCGCGAGACGCTGGAAACGTTCAGGATCGGCAGGAGAGGCATTTAGGTAGAGGTCCGGCGGAATGTGACTCAGCAGGGCATTCAGTTTATTCCACTCAATCTGCAGGGCGGTCAGCGTGGGCACGACATCATCAATATCGGAGCGGGAGGCGATATAGCATGCCATTTGCTCTCCGCCGTCGTAAAAACAGCGCCTGCGCCTGGCCCGGGCAGCCACTTCCGTCCAGGTTTCCACGTTTCCGTAGCCGTGTTGAGAAAAATTGCTCTCTGTTTGCCCAAGAATGATTTTCTTCACATTAAAAATGCACTCCGGTAAGCGCTGCAAGCTGTAAATCAAAGCGGAAGTATCCGGATACGGCTCGCGCGCGTTTGGATGCAGGGAGGAATTCATCCCGGAATGTACTTCTTCGAGCGAACGAATCTGAATCACATTCGTGGACCGCAGCAGTGAGTAGATGGTGCGAAGATAAAGGTCAATTTCCTCAGAGGAGCGAACCGGAACCTGTCTTTCCATATTGCCATGTCCTTAGTAATAATTTCTGCGATGATTGATTTTATCACGCAGGCAGAAAGCCCTCTGGCATACTTTATAATAGGGTCACAGAACGGAGGAGCCGCGTATGCCGATAGATACAGTCATCTTTGATTTTGGTGGTGTCATTTTACGCTACCTTGACCCCGACTGGCTGCGCACAATGCTGCCTTACGGGGACCAAATCCAAACAGCCGTGAATGAATACCTGCAATCGGATATCCTCTGGGAGGTGATGCGCGGACGTTTGCGGGAAATGGACTTTTGGAGCGCCAAAGCCCGCGAGATGAATATCCCCATCGAAGCTGTGGAACGCTATCTGCAGGTTCAGACTGCCCGCGCACAGTTGGATTCTCAGGTGCTTGCGCGTATGGCGGGCTTAAAAGGCCGTTACAAACTGGGGATACTCAGCAACGCCGGGGATACAACCAGAATGCTCCTGCAGGAACATTACCGCCTCCATGAGGTGGTTGATGACATTGTCATCTCAGCTGAGGAGGGACTGGTGAAACCGGAGCCGGAAATCTACCTGCTCTCGGCGCGGCGGCTGGGCACTCAGCCCGAACGCTGCGTTTTTGTGGACGATTTGCCGGAAAATATCCGGGCCGCCGAGCGCGTGGGAATGCGCGGTGTTCTGTTCACGGATACTGAGAGTTCTCTGGCGCGTTTGGACTCACTTCTCGCGCAGGAGGCGTAACGATGCTCTATCTGGTAGCCACTCCCATCGGCAACCTCGGCGATATGACCTACCGGGCAGTCGAAACCTTGCAAGGGGTCGACCTAATCGCCAGCGAGGACACGCGAAAAACCAGCATCCTCCTGAAACATTATGGAATTTCAAAGCCTCAGGTGGCTTTCCATACCATAAACGAAGCCAGGATGACGCCAAAGCTGCTGGAACGCTTGCTGGAAGGGGAAAACATCGCGCTGGTGACCAACGCCGGCACGCCCGGAATCTCTGACCCGGGCTATTCCCTCACGCATGCTGCCGTTCAGGCCGGGGTGGCGGTGACGTCCATACCAGGGCCTTCCGCGGTCATCACAGCGCTCACTCTGGCGGATTTGCCTTTGCACAGCTTCACCTTTAAGGGTTTTCCACCGCATAAAGAAGGCCCCCGAAAACGCTTTTTGGAACAGGAAAAAGACTCTCCGCACACGTTGGTCTTCTATGAGAGTCCATACCGCCTTATGGCGTTCCTAAAAAACGCTCTGGAAATATTCGGCGACCGGCGCGCCATGTTGGCCAATGACCTGACCAAGAAGTTTGAGGCCATCTGGCGGGGAAGCCTGCGGGAAATACTGGAGCAAATGCAGAACACAGAAATAAAAGGTGAATTCTGCATTTGTATTGAAGGCTGTCCGGAGGAAAGGGTCAGAACGCGAGAGGGGTAAGGTCCTTCAAATCAGAGAAAACATCCAGGTTTTCCGCTTTCTTGAGCCTGTTGGTAATCCAATAGGTGGCTGGCGTCATGATGACCTCAACAGCAACCTTGAAAAGGTAATTGCTGAGCGTGAGCGTCAGGTAAAGCTCCCACGGAAAAACACGCGTCAATGAGCCTACCGCGATGAAAACAGCGGTATCCACCAGTTCCCCGACAATTGTGGAGCTTATCGTTCGAACCCAGAGCCATTTCCCCTGTGTGCTGTGTTTGAGCAGCGCCATAATGATGGCATTAGAGAAACTGCCGCCAAGATACCCAAGAAAACTTGCCAATACAATTCCGCCAGAACTGACTCCTCCGAGGATTTTATCGTAGGCGGACTGCCCGACAGAATTTAGCCAGGTGGGTTCACCCGGCAATTTCTGAATAAAGTAAAACATCAGCGCTGTAAATACCAGCCCCAAAAAACCAATCCAGATGACGCGCCGGGAGATTTTGTATCCATAAACTTCAGTGAGGATATCCCCAAAGATGTAGGCGACTGGAAAAAACAATGTGCCGGCATCAAACGCCAACGGCACGCCGCCCAGGGAAATCCCCCAGTCTATCAATTTGGCTGATGAGGCGATATTGCTGAGAGCCAAAACCAAAGTGAAGACAACCGTTACGATATCCAGGTAACGATAGGTGAGTGGTGAGGAGGCGGGAGGTTTTTCGTTCATCAGCGTAAAGTATACCTTTTTTACAGGTATACTTATTTCCACAATGCAGCGCTTTTTTGTTGAATCAGACGCGATACAAGGCGGCAAAGTGCGCTTTCCGGAATCCGCGGCCCGGCAAATGGAGAAGGTCCTGCGGCTGGACCTTGCTCGTGACGAGGTCATCGTCCTCGACAACTCCGGAAAGAGTTACCGCGTTCGCCTGAACGGCCGGCAGGCTGGACTCCTATCTGGAGAGATTCTGGAGACGAAAGCGCCGGACCCGCGTTTGGAGCTGCGGCTGGAACTTGGCTTCAGCCTCACCAAGAGGGAAAAGGTGGAATGGATTCTCCAAAAAGGGACTGAACTAGGGGTCAGCGTTTTCAGACCTTTTGTTTCAGAACGAAGCCTTGACCGGGACCTGAAGTTGGAACATGCCAGACAGGAGCGCTGGAATGCAATTATCCGGGAAGCGGCCGAACAATCCCAGCGTTCACGGCTGCCCGAATTATGCGCGCCGAGAAATTTCCGGGAGTTGCTTACAGCCTTTCCATCTGAGAGTGTCAGGTTGTTTGCCTGGGAAGGAGCCGCGCCAGAGCTGCAAATGCGGCCCGAATGGTTCAGAGGAGCGGCGGCAGTCGGCCTTCTGGTGGGGCCGGAGGGGGGCTTCAGCCTGGAAGAAGCCGGATTGGCTAAGGCGGCGGGGTTCCGACTGTGTTCGCTTGGACGGCGCGTTTTGCGCATGGAAACTGCCTGCCTGACGGCCTGCGCGCTCAGCGCGCATTACCTCGAAACCGCTCGTTAAGTATTGATAATCGCGCGGGAAGGCAGCAAATTGCGCAGGCGGCCGGGGAGGTTTTTTCCCGCGCCAAGGTTTCTCCCTTCGCTGTCGCGCGCAGCGATAATTGTGCCTTTTTGGCAGCCTTCGATGTTCAGGCCGCGAATTTCCGCGCCTTGCAGCCATTGAGGGATTAAATCAGCGGGAATGACCCACACATTGCTCTCAAATCGGTCGCCAAAGCGGCTGACTGATTCCGCGGACAATTCAAAGTGTGAACCGCTCCAGCGGCCAAAGGGAAAACCAAAAGCATAATAAGGCAGGTCCGGGAAGCGTGTCAGGAATTGACCTGGCAGCAGATACAGCTGCTGCTCTCTGTGGTAGAAACGCAAGTCTCTATTGCTAACTTCCGGGGCGAAATCGAAACCGTATAAGTCTTGCAGCTCGCGCAGCAGCGCAGCCTGAGCTTTCTCATCCAAAGGCTCAAGGCCGGTTTTACTGAATGGCCGGCAAGGGGGAGCCACAAGCGGCAGCTTGAGCGGGGCTGTCTTAATCAGTTTCGCGGCAAAGAAACCGTTAGTGCCGGCCACGTGCGGCCACAAGCGCAGGCTTGCGGCAGCCTGTGGGTCGAAGCGCTGCCCTTCGAAAGCTGTCAGTCCGGGCGCTTTGAGCAAAGATTGGGGGCTTTCGTCCACGCGCGCGGTTCCGGGGTGCGTTTCCAGGAATCTACTCAGAACAGCTTCGTCTTCTTCGGGGGCGAGCGTGCAGGTCGAGTACACAATTTCCGCCCCGATTTTTGCGGTGCTGACCGCGGATTCCAGCAGCGCCAGCTGGCGCGCGGCCAACCTTTCCCGCTCTCCTGGGGTTATCGGACGGAATGGGTGACTGGCGGAGACGCGAAGGCCTTCCATGCTGCATGGCGCGTCGAGTAAGACCCGGTCAAAGGTTTCCGGAAACCAGGCTCCAATCTTTTCGCCAGTGAAGTTGGTAATTGCTGTGTTCGCCGCGCCCCAGGTGAGTAGTACCACCCGCAGCGCCTGCAGCCTGCCGGTGCTTGAATCATTGGCAAGAATTAAGCCGCTGTCATTGATACTGTCGACCAGCTGCGTGGTCTTGCCGCCGGGTGAAGCTGCCATATCCAACGTCAGACCGTTGGCGGGAAGCTCTGAGAACAGGGTCACAGGCAGGATTGAAGCCGCGTCCTGCACGTAGTAATACCCAAAGCGGTGCTCGATGGTCTGTCCGATGGGTGTTTGCGCGGATGAAACCTGCCAGGCAGAGGATGAAAAGCTTATTGGCTCTGATTGCCAGCCGTAGCGTTCGCTCCAGCGGGAAAACGCTTTTTGTGGGTCAGGGTTCTTCAGCAGATTTACCCTGACAGCCGGATAGGCGGGCTGATTGAGAACATTGAGAAGCTGCGCGTAGTCATCAGGCGTGAGGTAGGGCCGGTATCGCTCCGCGGCGAAAAGGGAAAGGTGCGCGGAGTCGCTCATATCTGGCTGCGTTCCTTTCGAATGACAAATAACAGCTCATTGACCACCTGAATCTTTTCCACGTCCCAACCGCGGCCGGCAGCTGCCTTTGTGATGAGCTGGGTGTGGTAGTCTTCGAGCGAATGATGGCCGCTCAAATCGGAGGCGGGCAGGCTGGAAACCAAAAGCGGGGCGCGCAATGACGCGAAAAACGGGCCGAGGCAACCGGGTTTTCGTTTTTCAAATCGGTGTGCTTCCTTAAAAAAGAATATGCAGTCCGCCCCATGCTGAGGGGGTTCCGCGAGGATATCCTGATGGATCGCGCGGGCATTGGGGTATTTTCGTAAGAAAAATTGATTAAGGAATTCCAGGCGCGGTTTGTGAATGTCGTACGCGAGAAATTGGACTTCCTGAGGCAGACCCAACCATGGAAGCAGCAGCGGGTCCAATGCGCACGCTAGGTCAAGGATTACTGCAGGGCTGCCGATGATATCCCGCAAAGCCCGGCAAAAAGCATCCAGATGCCCAAGCCTTTCCCGGGTGGAGGCGTGCCTGGCCATCAAATTCGCAGTCCAGGTTTTCACTTCTGTGTCGGACGGATTGCCCTCAAAGAAGCTCAGCATCCTGGCAGTCTCCGCGGGATAGTCAATATCCTCCAGATAAGGAGCGACAATGTTGTGTAATTTCTCGCGGAAGGCGGATTTTATCGCCGCTGCGCTGCCGCCTTTGGCAGTAAGTTCAGCCAGAATCTCGCGAAGCATGGCTTCCGGCAGGTCCATCTGGCGGTATTTTCGTGAAGACCGCGTCTCCGCAATGATTTTTGCTGTGAAACTTTCGTCCATTGGCTCACCGCGAGAGAAGAAAGACCAACTCATTTGGGAACTCGAAACCGCGAACCTTAAAAGACGTGTTTTGAGTTAGTTGCGCGAATTGGTGCGCGTAGGTCTGGCGCATTCCTTTCTCACGCCCGCCCAGGCTCCTGGCTGGATATGAAATCAGAATGTGCTCAGCATTGATTTCCGCCAGGAGGCGCGCACCCAAGGTTTTGTCCAATTGGTCAAGGCAGGGCAGCGTTTTCAGCAGAAAAGCCACCTGCACCTGCTGGCGCGGAACGCAGGCGCTCAAATCGCAGGGAAGCGCATTTCCCGTAATATTTCGCTGATTAAAAAACCGATTCAAAAAATCCAGCATCGGCAAAACGACATCACAGGCATAATAAACGAAATCTGGAGAGAGCGGCATCCAGGGCTGCGCCAGCGGGTTTAACCCGCAAGCCAAATCCAGAACCGAATGAACTGGCGATATCTCCGCCAGGCAGGTCTTGAAAAAATGACCGATGTAAGGCAATCGTTCGGCTGTGGAGTTGTGCAGGCGCATCAGCCGCGTGCAATAGTCCTGCCACGCGGGCTCATCATCAGCGGGAATTGTATTCAGAATATCTTCCCATTTCGTGTAGTTAATTTCCGGAGCAAGGAAGGCTCCTGTCACCTGGTGCAGACGCGTCCGGGCTGTTTTTAGCGCAGTCCGGATATCGCCGCGTTTCTCCAATTCCTCAGATGCCACGCGCTCGACCAGGCTGGGAATAATTTGGGCGTACTTGGAGTTCCTGCAAATCGCCCGCACCAAAGTTTCAAGGTCTTCAGGGCTGCTGGGAGTCATTTCGCAACTGCTCCATTAAGCGGGTCATAAAACGCAGGTTGTGTTGGGTCGCCAGCCTGAAATAGGCGCTGTCTTGCATGCGGTAGAGATGGCTGAGATAAGCCAGAGAATAATGGCGGCAGCAGGGGCAATCGCAGCCCGGGGAGACAGCTTGGTGGCTGCGCATGTACTGTTCATCGTTGATGTAACGGAAGCCGAACCAGTCATTTCCTTTTCCGGGTACCGCCTTTGGAGATTTGAGCGCGTAAAGTCTGCCATGCCTGGCGTCGCGGGTCGGCATAGCGCAGTCAAACAGCTCGTATCCCATCCGGTAACAAGCCGCGACGCTGACAGGATGCCCAATCCCAAGCGCGTGGATAGGGAACTGAGGGGGGACGACGGAGCGGGTGTATTCCAGAATGTCCGTAAGCAGATTGGATTGGTCATCAAGCGGCCAGCCGCCAAATCCAAACCCGTCAAAGCCAATTTCCAGCAGCGATTCCGCGCAAATTTTGCGCAATTCAGGGTAACCACCGCCTTGGATAACGCCAAAGAGGAGGGGACGGTCTTTAGCGTCCACTTTTCGGGAGGAAAGTTGTTCCTGAAAGGCTGCTTTGGCGCGCTTTGCCCATTTGATGGTGCGGCTGACTGACAATTGCTGTTCCTGGAATGGAGCGTCGACGTGCGTGCAGTCGTCCAGGCAGATGAGAATATCCGCTCCGTACCCAAATTGGAGCTGGATGCTTTTTTCAGGGGTGAGAATGAGCTTGCGGGATGAAGATTCCGGTCGGAAGATGATGCCATTTTCACCCAGACTGCCAAATTTCGCGTTCTGACGGATAAGGGAATAAGCCTGGAAACCGCCGGAGTCGGTCATGATGATGCCGTCCCAGGCAGACATTCGGTGCAGGCCGCCCAGGCCTTGAACAACTGACGAGCCTGGTTTTTGCATCAGATGGAAGGCGTTCATCATCAACGCTTTAACCCCGACTTCGGTTAAATCCGCACTGGTAAGGCTGCGCACAAACCCATAGGTGGCATCCGGCAGAAAGGCAGGCAGGGATAATGAATGGGCGCGTACGTCAAGTGTCTTCACGGTCCGCCAAATTGCTTTCTCTGGGGTTTATCAAGAATCAAAATGAACTCCGCCTTGCGGTTGTTCGTTTGCCTGATGACATCTTCGATAGTTCCGTGATAGAGCTTCTCGGAAGGAAGAGTCAGATCGCAGGCCAAAAAAACGCGCTGTTTTTTCCCAAAAGCCTGCTGAACTTCCCCCAGGAGTTTGGCAAGCCGGTAAGGCGTGTCCATCAGGATTAGTGGCAGGTCCGCGCGGCTGAGGCGTGCAAGCGCTGCCTGGCGCTGCTCTGTTTTTGGGGGAAGAAACCCAACGAATTGGAATTGTTCCAGATTGAAAGGACATACCGACACGGCTGCCATCAGGGATGAAGCTCCAGGCACAGGGACGACCTGAATATTCATTTCCTCAAGCAGCACCAAAAGCTGCCTGCCCGGATCTGAAAAGACCGGCGTTCCGCAATCTGAGATGAGCGCCAGTGACTGGCCTTGCATCAGCAGGACCAGGATTTCCTGTATCAGGCTGCTTTCGTTGTGTTCATTCAGTTCAATCAGCGTCTTGCTTAGCCCGAGTTCTTTTAAAAGCCGGGCACCGTTCTTCCTCTCCTCACAGATAACCGCGTCCACAAAATTGAGAATATCAACCGCGCGACGTGTTATGTCCGCAGGGTTGCCAATCGGAGTGGCGACGATGTAAAGTATGCCAGCGGCAGGTTTTTCAGCCATGAACAGTGACCTCTTCTTTCAGGTTTGATTATATAACACACCTTTCGGAATAACCGCGCGTCAAATGTGGCATAATACTGCCATTCTATCAATGAGGCCGCATGAAAAAATTTAGCCGTCTGACCAAAGTATCGATACTGCTTGCTGTCCTATTTTCTTTGGATAAACTCCTTGGCGTGGCCCGACAAATGCTTGTCTCCCGGCAGTTCGGCCTTTCAGCGGAATTAGATGTGTTTAACGCCTCTAACAATCTACCGGATATGCTTTTTATGCTGATATCCGGCGGCGCGCTGGCGATCGCGTTCATACCGGTACTCACGGAAGTGCTGTCCAAAGAAGGACGGGAAAAAGCCTGGCTGCTTTTTTCCAATATTCTCAATATCGCCTTTCTGGTGACCTCGGCTCTGGCAGTCGTCATCGCGATATTTGCGAAACCGCTGGTCAGCGGCAGCCTGGGCATCGCACCCGGCTTCAGCGGTGCGCAAATCGCGCTCACCATAAAACTTCTGCGTCTAAATCTGATCGCGACGCTTGTTTTTTCCCTCAGCGGACTGGTAATGGCCGGGCTGCAGGCAAATCAGCATTTTCTGCTGCCGGCGCTGGCGCCAATTTTCTACGACTTTGGACAAATCCTGGGTGTAATCATGCTGGCCCCCAACAAACCCTACCAAATCGGACCGATAACGCTGCCAGCGTTTGGTTTTGGAATTGAAGGGATGGTATACGGGGTTATCATAGGCGCGCTGCTCCACCTGCTGATTCAGGTGCCTGGATTAATCAAATACCGCTTCAAGTGGCAGGCGCGGGCGGACCTGAAAGACCCAGGGACCCAAAAAGTCTTGCGATTGATGGGTCCTCGGCTGCTCAGTATGTTCTTTATCCAGCTCATCTTTCTTGCCCAGGACAATTTCGCCTCCCGCCTGGCAACCGGTTCGGTAACCGCTCTGACCTATGGCTGGTGGATTATGCAGGTGCCCGAGACCCTGATAGGCACCGCGATCGCGACCGCGGTTTTGCCAACGCTGGCCGAGTTGTTCAGCCAGTCAGCATTTGAACAGCTGAAAACGAAAGTTGAACGGGCCGCGCAGGCCATGCTTGTGTTGACCATCCCTATCGCTGTAATCGCTGGCATCGTCATTCAGCCGGTTATTCAGCTGCTGCTTGGGCTGGATCCCGCCGACACTGCCAGGGTGGTCCTGGTGACGAGGGTCTTTTTGCTGGGCATCAGCGGGCATTCCCTGGTGGAATTATTCGTCAGGTCTTTCTACGCTATGCAAAAGCCCAGATATCCGCTGCTTCTTTCGGGGCTGACCCTGTTGTTTTACCTGGTTTTTGGCTGGCTGCTCTCTGCGCGCTACGAGGCCGCGGGGATTGCCGCGGCGAACACACTCGCATACACAATTCAGGCTGTCGTCTTGTTGATTCTGCTCGGAAAAGTTCTTTCCGAGAAACCTGTGCTGCTCCCAACTTTAGGAAAGGCGGTTTTGGGAGCATTCCTTGGCGCGGCAGCGGCCTGGTCTGTGATGCGTTACGCGCCCATTCCGGGAGGGCAGTTCTTCTCTGCAGTAATGGGCGGATTGTCAGGACTAATGCTGGCCGCGCTCATCTTGCGCAAGGATTTGCGCGCGCTGGCCAGTTTATGAGCCTGGAGTATAATTTCTGAATTATGACTGAAGAAAACGAAAACAAAACACAAGAAATTCCTGCCGCTCCGGAACCGGAAGTTGCGGCAGAACCTGCCGGGGATAATTCTTCGAGCGATGTGAAAATGGAGTCTCCCACCGGAGGCAAACGCCGCGTCCCGTGGATATGGCTGGGTGTGCTGTTCATGGTTCTGATGCTGGCTTTGGGAGTCTTTTGGGGGTACCGCCAGGGGATAGCCCGCCGCCTGGCCCGGGAACAAACGACCGTGGTTGAGGTGGCCGCGGAGCAGTACCAAATGGCTTTTCAGGATATGGCAGCTGGAAATTATCAGAATGCCAAATCCCGTATTGAGTATGTGATCAAGATTTACCCGCAGTTCCCGGGGGCGGCTGACCTTCTGCGCAGCATCCTGATGAGCATGGAACAACCGACGCCCACCGCGACGTTAGCGGCAGTTCTTTCACTCACGCCTTCCCCCAGCGGCACACCGGACACGCGCAGCGCAGAGGAGGCCTTTAACGCTATTGTCGCGGCAGCCTCCGCGAAACAGTGGCAGGCTGTGATAGATAATGTGGTCGCGATTCAACAAATCAACTTTGAATATCGCACGGTGGATGTAGCGGGTTATTACTACATCGCGTTGCGTAACCTAGGCATCCAAAAAATTCAGGCCGGTGAACTGGAACAGGGCTTATTCGACCTTTCCTCCGCGGAACATATCGGCCCGCTGGATGGTGAGGCTGAAGGGGTTCGTTCGTGGGCAGCTTTGTACCTGAGCGGCGCGAGCTTTTGGGACGTTAACTGGCAGCGCGCCATTGAGATTTTTCAGCAAATCAAAGAAGCCTATCCCTATATGATGGACGCTTCGGGGATGACGGCAATTGAACGGTACCGGGTTGCTCTCTACCGATACGGCGACCAGATTGCCAGCGCTGGCGACTACTGCACAGCCTACCAGTACTACCTGAGATCTCTGGCAGTCGCGCAGGACCCCAACGTTCAGGCGACAGCGGACCTCTATAAGCAAAACTGCCAATCCTCGCAGCCCACGGAAGTGACGCCAACTGAACCCACGCCGCCGGGTGAAACAATCACCCCACCGACGGAAGTCACCCCTTCGCCTCCGCCGACAGAGGAGCCCACTCCTTAGGATCTTTACAGGAAAAATAAGAGCCCGGCGTTTATCCACACCGGGCTCTTTTTGTAAGTAATTATTTGCGATAAAGTCAGCGATTGGAAGGTTCTATGACTTCTCCCATAAGGTCGTGCTGCATGGCGGCTTTCACCCGAACGGTAAGCATGTCTCCGGTTTTACCCTGACCCTCAGCGAACATCAAGCCATCGATTTCCGGCGCATCGCGGTAGGTTCTGCCGACCAAAATATTGTTGTCCTCATCGACGCCTTCTACCAACATGCTGAATTCTCTGTTAATTAAACGCTGGTTCTTTCGCATTGAAATTCCAGCCTGGAGATTCATCAGATCTTCCCGACGGGCTTCTTTAACGCTCTCGGCGATTGGGTCGCCAAGCGCTTCAGCTGGGGTGCCCTCTTCCGGAGAATAAGTAAAAACGCCCACATGGTCAAACTGCATCTCCTGCAGGAAATCCAGCAGCCTCTGAAAACGTTCCTCGGTTTCATTTGGAAAGCCCACGATGAAGGTGGTGCGGATAACCAGGCCTGGAATTTTCGCGCGCATTTTCGCGATAGTCTGGCGCACCCAATCCACATCCGACGGCCGGCGCATCGCCCGCAGCACATCAGGGTCGGCGTGCTGCAGCGGGATATCCAGATACGGCAAGAGCTGGGAAGATTCGGCCATCAGGTCGATCAGACGGCTGGAGACATACCCCGGAAAGGTGTAAAGCAGCCTGACCCAGGGCACATCCGGAACAGCCGGCAGCAGCGTTTCCAACAGCTCCGGAAGTCCGTCTTGAATACCCAGGTCCTGACCGTAGTCGGTCACATCCTGGGCGATGAGGTTTATTTCTTGAATGCCCATATTTTGCAAAGCGAGCGCGTCATTCACAATATCTTGTTTTGACCTGCTTACCAGGCTGCCTTTGATACTGGGAATCGCGCAAAAAGCGCAGGAACGGCGGCAGCCGTCAGCGATTTTTAGATAGCTGCTGCGCCCTTGAATTGCGTAACCAGGCAGGCCCGAAATGAAATGAATTCGTTCATGTTCAGGGACCGCCGGAACCGTCGGCCTCGCTGTGTTTTCTTTCAGCTGAGAGAGTAAGGGCAGGATATCCGCCAATTCGCGTGTGCCAATCAGCCCATCAATTCCCGGAACCTGTGCAAGCAGGGCTTCTTGATAACGCTGCGAAAGGCAGCCCGCGGCAATCAGCTTTTGCCCCGCTTTTTTGCGGCGGGCGAATTCTTTCAGGACGTGAATGGATTCCGCTCGGGCATCATGAATGAAACCACAGGTGTTCACGATGATGAACTCCGCGCGGGAAGGCGCCAGCGCGGGCCGTGCCCCCTGCGCAATAAGCAGGCTTTCCAGACTGCTGGAATCCACCAGGTTTTTGGCGCATCCCATAGTTGTGATGTAAAAAGTGCCGGGTAAAATCTTCATGGTTTTGTGGTTGGCGATGGAGTAAGTAAAAAGGAAGGCAGCGACGAAAGGTCTGTCATACCGATTGGGTCAAAGCGCAGCCTGCCAATCGAACCGACGCGATTAATAGGCTCCAGCGCCGCGCCGTTGAAAACAAACGACAGGGCGGCAATATTTCCAGCTTCCACTTCAATGTATTCGTTGGCGCTGTAGGCATTCGCACTTCCGGCCGGCATCCTGCCGCTGAACACCTGTTTCCCATCCACGCTTACCCGAACCCAGACGGTCTGGCGCGCCTGGATTACCACCTGAACCGATGCCGTGGTATCGGTTGGCAGGATAGGAGGGGTTGGCGAGGGCAACAGTACCGCTTGTTCAGTAACGACTGGCGTGGTCGTCGGCATCACTTCCACAGGCGTTTGGGAACCAATCAAGACATCCATCATTTCTGGCAGCTCAGTTGCGGCCGCCTTATTGTTAGTTTGATACGCGACAAGGTCCGCTGCGCCCCAGATGAGAAAAAAGAGGATTCCGCCGACCAAGAGCGTGCCAAAAAAGAGATCCAGCGTAAAGAAGCGCCGCAGGACAAGAAAAATTGGCGGGAGTTTGTGAGGCGTTCTCATGCGCTGTGATTGAGGATTCGCTTTTTCAAGCCGGCGTTCCTGCAAGGCATCAGCAAAACGAATCAGGAGCATCTCAGTGTCCAGATTGAGGAAGCGCGCGTAGGTCTGCAGCAGACCCTTGGCTTCGGATGGACTGGCAAAGGAATCCAATAATCCCTGTTCCAACGCGACCAATTGTTTTCTGGGAATGTGGGTCTGTTCAGTGAGCAATTCCCATGGAACATCGAGGTATTTGCGGCGGTTCTGGAGTTCTCTGCCAATTTCATCCAGGATTTGCTGCGAGCGCGTACTGGCGGGCGGCGGCGGAACTGGCTTTTCGGTCGCTTTTTGTTTGCTAACGGCCAGTTTTGGAAAAACGATACTTTTTTTCTTTGCTTGTCTGCCCTTAGCCTGGGGAATTTTGGTCTGCTCCGGTTTTAGGACCTTGGCGGGATGTTCCTTGGGCTCCGCGGCGGCTGTTTGCATTATTGGGCTTGCGGGAATCGGAGCGGGCGCGGTCGATTCCGGGGTCGTTTCCAACGGGACGCCAAGAAAATCCGCGTAAATTTTCAGGAATCCGCGCGCTTGCGTTCTGGACCCGAGTTCAGCATATTCATCATTCTCGAGCGCCTCCAGCAGTGACAGACGGATGCGCGTCGCGCTGGCGACCTGCTCGAGCGGGATGTGCTTTTCCTCTCGAATCGATTTGAGCTGTGAGCCGGTGAGTTCAGCCATAAGGTGATTTTAACAAAACCAGCCTGTTCTGCCAAATTGGAGACAGGCTGGTTCTTCTTCTGAAAAGTTCGCCAGTTTACGCTTCAGCGGATTCTTCAGCGTTTTCAGCGGGTGTTTCCACAGCGGGTTCAGGTGCGGTTTCCGCGGCTTTGGTAGGGCGAACCTTGGTCGCCTCGCCTTCGCGGCGGACAATCACCTGGAGCTGCGGAATCAAGTCGATGGTCAGGTGCACGGGAACTTCGTATTCCCCGAGCGTGCGAATGGGTTCAAGTACAATCTGGTGGCGGTCAAGTTCAACACCCTTGAGTTCTTTCACCTTTTCGGCAACCATCTGGCTGGTAACGGAACCGTAAAGCTTTCCGGTTTCACCGGCTTTGACAGCGAATTCGAGCCTCAGGCCAGATAAAATATCCGCCAGACCCTGGAGTTCGTTGTTCAAAATCGCGCGCTTTTCGCTTGCTTTTTGGCCGATGGTCTCGGACAGTTTGATGGAGCTTTCGGTGGCTGGCAGTGCAAGACCCTGCGGAATCAGGTAGTTTCTTCCGTAACCATCAGCGACTTTTTTGATATCCCCCGCCCGACCTAATTTGTAAACGTCCTTAATCAATAAAACTTTCATCTCAAGCCCTTTCTATAGCTTATTGTCATATTTGCCCGGAATGAAGGGTACAACACCCGAGCCGCTCAATTCTATCACATTTAAAAAATGTCAAATGCCGGGATTGGACTGTCAGTGCCCGGTCGGTGCCTGAATAGATTATACTTATTGCGGTTAACAAACTAACTTTTGCTGAGGGTATCTATGACTGATCAAGAGAGCTTTGAGAACTGGCGAACCAATCTTTATGAGTGTTCCAAAAACAAGTTTCCCGAGCGAAAAGCTGTTTTCAAGACCTCGTCTGATATTCCGCTTGACCCGATTGTTCCTCCCGAGCACATTCACCCGAATCGTTTCAGTGAGCTTGGTTTTCCGGGAGAGTATCCATACGTCCGCGGTGTGCAGCCGACGATGTACCGCGGGCGCTTCTGGACGATGCGGCAGTACGCGGGATATTCCAGTGCTGAGGAATCCAACGCGCGCTATCGCTTCCTGTTGGAACAGGGTCAGACCGGACTTTCTGTGGCTTTTGACCTACCGACGCAGATTGGATACGATGCCGACGATCCCATAGCCCAGGGCGAGGTGGGGAAGGTCGGGGTGTCCATATCTTCGATTGAGGATATGGAGACGCTGTTCAAGGGAATCCCACTGGACAAGGTGTCCACCAGCATGACGATCAACGCACCAGCGGCGATACTGCTGGCAGCGTATATTGCCGTCGCGAAAAAACAAGGCGTGGAAACCGCCAAGCTGCGCGGAACAATCCAAAACGACATTTTGAAAGAGTATGTGGCGCGCGGAACTTACATTTATCCGCCCGCGCCCAGCATGCGGCTTATCACGGATACCATGCGATTTTGCCGGACCGAAGTTCCCAACTGGAATACGATCAGCATTTCGGGATATCACATTCGCGAGGCCGGCTCGACTGCCGCGCAGGAGGTCGGCTTTACGCTGGCAAACGCCATCGCGTACATCGAAGCGGCCAAAGAAGCTGGCATGGACGTAGATGATTTCGCTCCGCAGCTATCTTTCTTCTTCAACGCGCATAACAATTTTCTTGAGGAAATTGCTAAGTTCCGAGCTGCCCGCCGGCTTTATGCCAAAATCATGCGGGAGCGCTTTGGAGCTCAAAAAGCCGAATCCCAAAAGCTGCGCTTTCACACCCAAACCGCCGGCTCCACGCTTACCGCGCAGCAGCCGGAAAACAACGTCGTCCGGGTGACCCTCCAGGCTCTCGCGGCAGTGTTGGGCGGAACGCAGTCTTTGCACACCAACAGCATGGATGAAGCCCTGTGGCTGCCGACGGAAAAATCCGTTCAGGTGGCTTTGCGCACACAGCAGATTATCGCCTATGAATCTGGCGTCGCGGATGTCGTGGACCCGCTGGCTGGTTCTTATCTGATTGAATATCTGACTGACCAGATTGAAGAGAAGGCGGCTGAATATATTCATAAAATCGATGAGTTGGGGGGCGCTCTAAAAGCGATTGATTACGGCTTTATCTCCAATGAAATCCAGGATGCCGCGTTCAGCGCGCAGCGCAGGTTGGAAACAGGCGAAGATGTGGTTGTGGGGGTGAACAAATTCCAACAGGAAGAAACGCTTGAACTGGAATCTTTGCGCATTAATCCGGTCATCGAGGCGCAGCAAAGGGAACGCCTGGCGCGCTTGCGAGAGACAAGAGACGCGCAGCGCGCGGCGGAACTCTTGAGTCAGCTTGAAACCGCTGCCAGGGGAAGTGAAAACCTGATACCGCTTTTCATCACCTGTGTCGAGAACAAATTGACCCTGGGCGAAATTTGCAACCTGCTCCGCAGCGTCTGGGGCGAATACAGAGCGCCAAGTTTTATCTAAAGGAAGCCATGAAACCAATCAAAATTAACCACATAGCTATTGTCGTAAAGGATATTGAGGAATCTCTTGATTTCTGGGTAAAAGCTTTTGGCTTGCATCTCGACCATGTGGAAGAGGTCCCCTCACAGACCTCCAAGGTGGCATTTTTACCGCTGGGTGAAAGCGAAGTAGAGCTTGTCCAGCCGACGACGACTGACAGCGGCATGGCAGCTTTCCTGGAAAAACGAGGAGAAGGGATGCATCACCTGTGTATTGAAGTCGAAGACATTGAGGCCGCGCTCGCGCATCTGACTGAAATGGGCGTGCGGTTGATTAACACCAAGCCGGAAGTGCTGCCCGGCAGGAAAATGGCCTTTATCCACCCGAAAGCAGCCAACGGCGTTTTAATCGAGCTCTACCAATTGACCGGCGACGCATAACTTGCAGATTGCTCCCAGGTTCAATTAACGTCGTCCCTTACTCACCAAAGGGAACTACCAGCAAAAAGGAGAGAAAATGCTGATAACCAATGGAATAATCATCCGCTGGGGGGAGACCTCCGAAGTCTTGGAAGGAAAAGCGCTGCGACTGCAGGGCGGGCTCATCGACAGTATCGCGGATGAGGAAGTATTAAGGAGCGCCTATCCAGAAGAAGAGATTCTCGATGCCGGGGGGCAGCTGGTTATGGCTGGCAATATTTGTGCGCATACCCATTTTTATGGAGCCTTTTCCCGCGGGATGGCCATCCCTGGAGAGCCGCCGGCTGATTTCCCTGCCATCCTGAAAAACTTGTGGTGGAAGCTGGACAAAGCGCTGGATGAGGACGCTGTTTGGTACTCCGCTCTCGTCTGCCTTGTGGATGCCATTAAGTACGGCACAACAACTCTTTTTGACCACCACGCTTCGCCAAACTGCATCGATGGGTCCCTGGATAACATTGCCGAGGCTGTTTCACGGGCAGGTTTGCGGGCTTCTTTGTGTTACGAGGTGACTGACCGGGATGGAGAAGAACGCGTGTCCGCTGGCATCAGAGAAAACGCGCGCTTTATCGAAAAGTGCGCCGCCAGCGCGGACAGTCCGCTAATCAGAGCGCATTTCGGTTTGCACGCCAGCCTGACAGTTTCAGCGGAAACGTTGGAGCGCTGTCTGACTGCCAACCAGGGAAAGGCTGGTTTTCACGTACACGCCGCGGAAGGTCTGGTTGACCAGGAAGACAGCCTGAAAAAGTATGGTAAACGCGTGATAGAACGTTTCTATGAGGCCGGTGTGTTGGGAGAGAAAAGCATCCTGGCGCACGGCGTGCATGCCAGCGAGCTGGAGTTGAAGCTTTTGGCAGAAACCAGAACCTGGCTCTCGCATCAGCCGCGCTCAAATATGAATAACGCCGTCGGCGTGGCCCCGGTGCTGGACATGCTGAAACGCGGTGTGCGCGTGGTCTTGGGGAACGACGGCTTCTCCAACGCCATGTGGGAGGAGTGGAAGGCTGCTTACTTCATCCAGAAAGACCACGGCAGGGATCCGCGTTTGATGAGCGGGTACGATGTGATGAAGATAGCTGTAGAGAATAATTCCAGGCTTGCGACCCAAACTTTCGGCGGGCTGCGCGTAGGAGAGCTATCTCCAGGCGCTGCGGCCGATATCATCCTGGTCGATTACCATCCCATCACGCCGCTGACCGCGGGCAATCTGCCCTGGCATATTTTGTTTGGTTTTCGCGAGGGAATGGTGACCGGTACAATCGTCGCCGGCCGCCTGCTGATGCGCGACCGCAAGCTCGTTAGCCTGGATGAAGCTGAAATCGCGGCTAAAGCCCGCGAGGCGGCCTTGAGAACCTGGAAAAAAATTCTATAGAAAGAGACTGAAAATGACATACACCATTGGAATTATTGGCGGAACAGGAAGGGAAGGAAAGGGTCTGGCATATCGCTGGGCAAAAGCCGGGCATCAGGTCATTATTGGCTCGAGGTCAGAGGAAAAAGCCCTCGCTGCGGCAGCCGATCTGGCGGCGATGCTGCCGCAAGACGCCAAAATCCTGGGCATGACAAACGCGGAGGCTGTCGCCAGGTGCGATATTGCCGTACTCACGGTACCCTTCAGCGCTCACGCCGAGACGCTGACCGCGTTAAAAGATTTGTTGAAGGGAAAGATCCTCATTGATGTCACGGTTCCTCTGAACCCGGCCAAAGTAACCCGCGTCTCGATGCCGCCCGAAGGCTCCGCCGCGCAGCAGGCGCAAAAGATTCTGGGTGAAGAAGTGCAGGTTGTGGCAGCTTTTCAAAATATCGCGTATGAACACCTGCTGAACGATGAGAAAGTGGAATGCGACGTTCTGGTTTGTGGAACCGGCAAGGAAGCCCGAAGAACTGTGATTGGTCTGGTCCAGGATGTGGGTCTGACTGGCTGGGACGCCGGAGTGATTGAAAACGCGGTCGTCCTGGAAGGGCTGACCTCGATTCTCATCGGTCTGAACATTCAACACAAGGTCAGTTCCGCCGGAATTAAAATCACAGGAATTCCTGAATAAATGCCTGTATCCAGAAGCTTGCTCCTAAGCACCGTTCCAAACCTTCCTGAAATTGTGCCAGGCGACGACCTTTCCGGACTGATTTTCAAGGCCGTCCTTGAGAGTAACATGACGATTAAAGACGGGGACATCTTTGTTATCGCCCAAAAAATCGTCTCGAAATCCGAAGGGCGGTTGGTAAATTTAAAAACTGTTATTCCCAGCCAGCGCGCACAGGAAATCGCGGCGCAAATTGACAAACGGCCGGAACTGGTGGAACTCATTCTTTCAGAAAGCAGCGAAGTGCTGCGCATTCGCCCGGGCACAATCATCGTGGAGCACAGAAGCGGATTTGTGTGCGCAAACGCTGGCATTGACCATTCCAATGTAACAGGTCCCTGGGGGCAGCCAGAAGATTGGGTCCTTTTACTGCCTGAAAACGCTGACCGTTCCGCGCAGAATCTGCGCGAGAGCTTACAGCGCCTGAGCGGCAAAAAAATTGGCGTATTAATCATTGATTCCCACGGCAGAGCCTGGCGCAACGGCATTGTTGGCGTCAGCATTGGATTGGCTGGTATGCCGGCGCTGGTGGACATGCGCGGAAAGCCGGATAGATTCAAATACGCCCTGCGGGTAACCGTCATTGCCGCCGCGGATGAACTGGCAGCCGGGGCATCGCTGATGATGGGACAGGCCGCTGAAGGAACGCCGGTTGTTTTGGCGCGCGGATTTCCGTATGAACTGACGGAAGACTGCGCTGCACGCCTCGTTCGCGATAAAAAATACGATTTATTCCGATGATGACTGACGCCGCGGTTGAATTTTCTGATTTTCGGGTTGCAGCACTCGCGGGTGGTGTGGGCGGCGCGAAGCTTGTCCGCGGACTTGACAGTGTATTGCAGCCCGGAAAACTCACCGTCATTGTCAACACCGGGGACGATTTCGTACACTTCGGCCTCCAAATCTGCCCGGACCTGGATACTGTCTGTTACGCACTGGCCGGCCTGGCAGACCCGATGAAGGGCTGGGGAAGGGCTGATGAAACCTGGCAGGTTTTTACTTCGCTGGCAGAACTTGATGCCCCAACCTGGTTTCAGCTCGGGGATAAAGACCTGGCGCTGCACCTTGAACGCACGCGACTGCTGCAATCCGGCTGGAGCCTGAGCGCGCTGACCAGAGGTTTTTGCGACCGCTGGAATATTCGCAGCCGCGTTCTGCCTATGTGTGACGAGCCGTTCCGCACGCGCGTCAGAACCGCCGAAGGCAAGCTGCTGGATTTTCAGGAGTATTTTGTGCGGGAACGGTGCGAGCCAAAGGTTCAGGAGTTTGTGTTTGCCCACGCCGAAAATATTCAAGCTGCCCCGGAGGTACTGCCAGCCCTTCTGGAGGCTGATTTGGTGGTGTTGTGCCCATCCAACCCATGGGTCAGCATTGACCCGATTCTTCATCTGCCGGGCATCCGAGAAATTTTGCAAGAAAAAGTTGTCGTGGCAGTATCGCCAATCATCCAGGGCAAGACCATCAAAGGCCCGGCCGCGAAAATGTTCGCGGAATTGGGGATACCTCCCAGCAGCCTCAGCGTGCTGGACCATTACGCGGATTTTCTGGACGGCTTTGTCTATGACGCGCTTGATCGGGAAGTGTTCCAAAATTATGACGCGGAGCGTATAATATTATATGGAACAGACACTCTAATGAAAACCGATGAAGATAAAACCAGATTGGCAGCTGAAGTCCTGCGATTTGGACAAAATCTCATCTCAAGGAAAGCGCCGTGATTACATGGGCACTTATTCCGGTAAAAAGATTTAACTTGGGCAAATCCCGCCTCCACGAAGTGCTGTCCCCGGCGGAACTGGAGGCGGTGAACCGACACTTGTTTAAAAAAACGCTTGCCACAGTCAAAGACAGCGGCGTTTTCAATCGCGTTATGGTGATTAGCGAAGACCCAGAAGTATTGCTCTGGGTTTCGGATCAGGGCTGTTACGCCCTGCCTGAGGAACATACCGGAGACCTCAACTCGGCGCTAATGCAGGCGCTGGATGCCATTGTCAGACAGGGCGGGGGAAGCGTGTTAATGATTCCCACCGACCTGCCGCTGCTTTCAGCCTCGGATTTACGAATCTTGGAAGGATTAGTCCCGGAAAAGAACGGGCTACTAATAGTTCCAGATCATCAGATGACCGGAACAAACGCGCTTTTCGTAACTGAGCCGAAGCTGATGCCTACGGCTTTTGGCGCGAATTCCTTCGCGCTGCACCTGGCCCTGGCGGAAGAACGCGGGCTAAGACAGGTAATCCATCTAAGCAGCAACATCCAGCGCGACCTGGACACTCCTGAAGATTTGGCGTTCTTTGGGGATAGTCTTTATCAAAAACCTATCATTAACTAATCGCAGAAAGGGAACCAACCATGACTAAACGTGTAGCAATTTACTTACAGGACGCGCATGATTTGCGGGAAGGCCTGGATATTGTCCGGTACGCGGAAGAAAAAGGTTTTGAGGCGGTCTGGCAGGCGGAAAGCCGGCTGGTTCGCGACGCGATTGTCCCGATGGCGGCCTATGCGGCAGTGACCGAGCGCCTCAAGGTGGGTTCCGGCGTTATTAACAACTGGACCCGCAACATTGGTCTGCTTGCTTCCACTTTCCTAACACTGGACGACCTGGCCCCAAACCGGATTATTTGCGGCATTGGGGCATGGTGGGACCCGCTGGCGAAAAATGTCGGTATTAACCGCACCAAACCATTGAAAGCGATGGAAGAAACTGTGACAGTTTTACGCAAACTGCTTAATATGGAGCGGGTGACTTTTGAAGGCGAATTCGTCAATGTGCACGGAATTGAACTGGATGTTGTCCATGGCCGAAGAGAGCCGCGCAATGTCCCGATTTACATTGGCGCGACTGGCGACAAAATGATGGAAATGGCAGGAAGAATTGCGGACGGCGTGGTGATGAATTACTGCGTGCCGGTAGATTACAATGACATCGCGATTGAACAGCTGATGGTCGGCTTGAAAAATGCAGGCCGACGCCTGGAGGATTTTGACCGTCCGCAGCTGGTAGTTTGTTCGGTGGATGAAGACCACGACCGGGCCATCGACACCACCCGCGAGCTGCTGTGCCAGTACCTCGCTCAGCAGCCGCACATCGCCAAAGCCTCCGGGGTGTCGACTGAAGTTGTGCAAAAAATCCAGGCAATTCTGGGCTGGCCTGCCACGCACGAACAAATTCAAAAGGCCAAACACCTGGTTCCGGAAGAGTTAATTCACCGCATCACGGCCAGCGGCACCCCTTCCGAAGCCAAAGCCAAGGTTCAGGAATACATTGACCACGGCTGTACCTGTCCAATTCTTTATGCCGTTGGCGGCAATGCCAAACTGCTTATTGATACGTTTGCTCCGGAGCATACATGAAAAAGCAGGCAACTTCCGACCGCTGCTTTGTTTGCGGCCGCGAAAATCCTATCAGCCTGGGGATAAAGTTTTATGTAGATGAGAAAGGCGACACGGTCGCGGACGTCACTTTTTCTGAGGATTACCAGGGATATCCCGGTATCGTGCATGGAGGTGTGTCCGCTGCTGTACTTGACGAAATTTGCGGCCGGGCTTTTTCGGATAACGGCGACCAGTTCATGCTGACCAGCGAACTGACTGTGCGCTATCGCAAACCGGTGCCGGTAAATACACCGCTGATTGCCAAAGGTTACAAGGTCAGTAGAAAAGGACGCGTGGCATTTGCTCGCGGCGAACTGATAGATCAGGCTGGCAATGTTTTGGTGGAGGCTCACGGGACTTATGTAGATATCCCTGAGGAAAAACTCAAGGAAATGAATCCCGCTCAATTTGGTTGGAGGGTAACCCCAGATGAACACTGAAGATACTCGCTACATCAGACCAAAGAACTTGCAGGAGTTGGAAGCGCTCCTGAAGCAGAAATACGGACGCTGCCGAATACTCGCGGGAGGCGCGTTTTCTCCCGCGCGAGTTGAAGCTGATGAAATACTTATCGACCTGCAGGACGCTGGCTTAAACCAGGTGGTCCTTGAGAATGATACGATTCGCATCGGAGCGGCAGCCAGCCTACAGCAAATATTGGAGGGGCTGCACGCGATTGCCGAAATCAGAGAACCTTTGGAAATTGAAGCCGGCCTGAACGTGCGCGAAAGTCTGAGCCTGTTGAACTATTTGCGGACTGCTGAAACGCGCTCTCCATTCCTGACGGCATTGTTAGCTTTAACCCCCGAGGTGGAATTGATACCTTCCGGCAGAAAACTTGCCCTTGAAGCATTTCTTGGGCAGGAAAATACAGACAGCCGTGAAATCCCAATTTATGTGAATTTTCAATATCCAAAAGGATTTGCCTGGGAGTCCATCGCGCGCGCTCCAAAAGACCGGCCAATCATCTGCGTGACCGTCGGCCGCAATAAAAGCGGGCGGTTGCGCGTAGCTTGCGGAGGCAATGAAGCCTTTCCCAGGATTATCGAAACTGAAGCGCGGGCAGAAGGCCTATTCACATCAGTCCGGAAAGCGTATGAACACAGTGCTGATGCCTGGGCATCGGAGGAGTACCGCCAGGAAATGAGTCAAATTCTGCTATCGCGCTGCTTGAGAAAGCTTGGATTAATCGCAGAATATCAGGAGGAAAAATGAAACTAAACCTCCAAATCAACGGACAGCCGCAGGTGGTTGAAGCGGCACTTGGCGAACGCCTGATGGATGTTCTTCGCCGTTTGGGTTACCTGGGAGTAAAGTCCGGCGGCTGCAAAAAAGGGGAATGCGGAGCCTGTACCGTGCTGATGGATGGAAAACCAGTCAACAGCTGCATGTTCCTTGCTGTGCAGGCCGTTGGGCACGCGCTGACAACGATTGAAGGTCTTGGTTCCGCAGCAAATCAGGGCTGGAAACAGACAGAAGGATTGAGCCCGCTGCAAAGAGCGTTCATCGAGAATGGTTCCATTCAGTGCGGGTATTGTACTTCCGCAATGATTCTTGCCGCGAAAGCACTGCTGGAGCGCAATCCAGACCCCAGTGAGGAAGAGGTTCGTACCGCGCTGTCCGGCATCCTCTGCCGCTGCACGGCATACGTCAAACCAGTGGAAGCCGTGCTGCAGGCCGCTGCAGAGATGCGCTCCGCGAAACAACCGGGAACCGGCGGGCACTTGCCAGAAACACCGAAGTTAATCCCTGTGGATGACTTACCCTCCACACAGGTCGTCGGGAAATCAGCCATTAAAGTGGATGCTGCCAAACTGGCACAAGGGAAGGCTGCCTTCACTGCTGATTTCGTTCAGCTGGGCACTCTGGTCGCGCGCGTTCTGCGCAGTCCGGTCGCGCATGCCCGCATCGTCGCGATTAACACAGAAAAGGCGAAAGCGCTGCCCGGCGTGGCCGCGGTATTGACCTGGAAAGACCTGCCCAGGGTGGCATATTCTACCGCCGGACAGTCGGACCCGATTCCTGGACCGCTGGACAGCTTCTCGCTCGATAACAAGGTGCGCTTTATAGGCGACCGGGTCGCATTTGTTGCCGCGGAAAGCGCGGAAATTGCTGAAGAAGCGCTGAGCCTCATTGAGGTGGAGTACGAGGAACTGCCTGCCGTGCTCGATGCCAGGGACGCGATAAGACCCGGCGCTCCGGTCATTCACGACGAAGAAGACTACGTCAACTTTGCGGACTCAGACCCATCTGTCAATCTTGCCGCCAAGATTCGCATTGATATCGGAAATGTGGAAAAAGGGTTCGCTGAGGCGGATCGCATTTTCGAACGGGAGTATGTCACCTCCAAGGTGCAGCAGGCGCACATAGAACCGCATGTGGCTTTCTCTTATTGGGATCCGGATGACCGATTGGTAATCGTGACCAGCACACAGGTTCCATTCCATGTGCGTCGCATGGTCGCTCCGCTTGTGAAACTGCCGGTCAAGCGCATCAGGGTCATTAAACCCCGCATCGGCGGCGGATTTGGCAATAAACAGGAAGTCTTGATTGAAGATGTCGTCGCGCATCTGACAATTGCGACTGGCAAACCGGTCGTGTATGAAATGTCCCGCGAGGAAGAATTTATAGCGTCCCGGTCGCGCCACCCTATGCGCGTCAAAATGCGCACTGGTGTAAAGTTGGACGGAACAATTACCGCCAACGAAATGATTATCCTGAGCGACACCGGCGCTTACGGATCCCACGCCCTGACGGTGACAGGCAACACCGGGCAGAAATCCATGGCTCTCTACGTTGGGGATGGGGAATACCGAAAAGCGCCGAATATTCGCTTTTATGCGGATATCGTTTATACAAACAGGCCGCCTTCCGGAGCTTATCGCGGGTACGGCGTCCCGCAGGGGTATTGGCCGGTCGACCGTCACATGGAGACAATCGCACGTGAATTGGGGTTGGACCCGCTCGCGTTTCGGTTGAAGAACGCTCTGCGCGCAGGGGAGTTCCAGCCGTTCAGTACCTCCTGGAATGAAGGAAGGGAACCGCGACCGGAAGTTGTACATACCGTCGGGCTCGAAGAGTGCGTTCGGGAAGGCCGCGCCGCGATTGGTTGGGATGAAAAATTTGGTAATCCAGCCTGGCACGAAGTCCCGGGAAAGCCCCATCTGCGCAGAGGAATAGGGGCAGCCTTGGTGATGCAAGGGACAGCTATTCCTTACCTGGATATGGGCGGAGCAAGTCTCAAACTGAATGACGATGGTTCGTTTAATCTCCTGGTAGGGGCTACGGACCTGGGAACCGGGTCTGATACCATCTTGGCGCAAATGGCGGCTGAGGTTTTGGGCGTGAAGGAGGATGATATTATTGTTTACTCCTCCGATACTGACTTTACCCCGTTTGATAAAGGCGCCTATGCATCTTCAACGACGTACATATCCGGGACTGCTGTAATAAAGGCTGCCCAACAAGTGGCTGAGAAGATTAAAACCAGGGCGAGCGCGATGTTCGCAGAATCAGGGAAGCCTGTTCCGGTGGAGCAAATTGTGCTTGCCGAAGGCAAAGTGCACGGACCTGCCGGCCAGAGTTTCAGCCTTGCTGAAATCGCGTTGAACAGCCTGCATCACACCGACCAGGAGCAAATCATGGCTGTTGCATCCCATGTCTCCCCGAGTTCGCCTCCGCCATTTGCGGCGCAATTTGCCACCGTCCTGGTCGACCTGCAAACTGGACAGGTCACCGTGGAAGACCTGGTTATGGCTGTCGATGCCGGCGTCATCATCAACCCCCGTACGGCCTCTGGGCAGATAGAAGGTGGCATGGCGCAGGCTCTTGGCTACGGCGTATGCGAGGAAATGGTTTACGATGAACGCGGCCGGGCGCGAGAGAAGGACTTGGTGGATTATCATATTTTCCGCGCCGACGAGATGCCTCGCATGCAGACCATCTTTATTGAGACATATGAAAAATCGCATCCCTTCGGAGCAAAAGCGGTGGCAGAAATCCCCATGAACGGCGTGGCGCCGGCTGTTGGGAACGCTGTCCTGGATGCGTGCGGAGCGGATATTCTGGATAATCCAATTACGCCGGAAAAAGCCTGGCGGGCTCGAAAAATCAAAGTTTAGAGGTTGTGCCGATGATGCCAATTTTTGGGAGCACACAAAAAAATCTCGACCGCGTTTATGTCATTGGACATATCAATCCCGATACGGATTCCATCGCATCTGCTGTAGGTTATGCCTGGCTTCTGAGCGAGAGGGACGGAACTTCCACGGTTCCCGCGCGGGCGGGCGCGATTAACCGTCAGACTGCCTTTGTTTTGAAGTTGTTGAACCTTGACCCACCTTTGCTTCTGACTGACGCGTCATCGCGTTTTGAATCTGTGATGCGCCGACTGGATGTCGTCAGCCCGGAAAAGTCTTTGCTGGAAGCCTGGACGATTCTGACCCGGACAGGCGGCATCGCGCCGGTTGTGAATGCTGACGGCACGCCGTATGGGATTGTGACTGGCAAGAGTCTGTTTGACTTTTTACGCAACATTGTTGGTCCTCATCCCAAGTATCGGGATATGACCATCGCCGAGCTGCTGGACATTCCCTGTCGCGAGGCTGCCCAGACTGATATCCCCAAGTTCCAGACCGGCACGCGCATCAAAGATGTTATCAATCGTCTGCTGCGGCTGGAAGCTGACGAGTATTGGGTTTTGGATGATCACAAACGCTACCTTGGCGTTGTCCGTCAGCGTGATTTGCTCAATCCACCGCGCATCAAAGTGGTATTGGTCGATCATAATGAACCCCAACAATCCATCGCTTCTCTGGAAGAAGCCGAACTGCTCGAAATCCTGGATCATCACCGCCTGGGCAACCAATCCACGCATCAACCAATTAAATTCACGGTGGATACTGTCGGAAGCACTTCGACCTTGGTCTCCGAACAGACGGAAGACGCGGGCTTGAGCGCGCCGCCAGCAATCGCGGGATTGCTTTTGGCCGGTTTGCTCTCGGATACTTTAATTCTGACCTCTCCGACGACAACGGAGAGGGATAGAGCGGCTGCAAACCGCCTGGCTCGCTGGGCGTTTGTGCCGGGCTCGCCTCTGGAAGAAGAAACCATAAAATCTTACGGTGAAAAAATTGTGCAGGCCGGCGCCGGCCTCTCCACCCAGGTCCCTGATGAGGTCGTGACGACTGATATGAAAATTTATGAGACCGCTGGGTACAAGTTCGCCATCGCGCAAGCCGAAACCTCGGATATCTATGAGGTCGGTGATTACATCCCGAAGCTTCAGACAGCCCTCAAGAACCTGCAGAACAGGCTGGGTCTGGATTTTGCCGGCTTGATGGTGACAGATGTGGTGGAGGGTTCCAGCCGACTAATCTTTGTGAACGCTCCGCCGGCTCTGGATGAATTGCCCTATCGACCGCTGCCGGATGGTACGCGCTTTGCTGAAGGCGTGGTATCCCGGAAGAAGCAGCTGCTCCCAATTGTCCTTTCGCTGCTCGAGGTTTAATGGATTCTATCCTTGAGAAACTGGCAGAATGCAGTCAGCGGCAGCAGCCGGTTTGTCTGTGCGTGGTGGTCGACGCGAAGGGGGGCGTTCCCAGGCACGCTGGCAGCAAAATGCTTGTTTTTCCTGATGGAACCACGATGGGCACTGTGGGAGGCGGAGGTGTGGAGGCGGCTGTGAAGGCGGCTGCATTGGACGCGTTTGTAACCCGAAAGCCCTCGCTTGTGCATTATTCCCTGAACGCCCAGGACGAGAGCTCGTTAGGCATATGCGGAGGGGAGATGCAGGTTTACGTTGAACCAATATTGGCACAACCAACGCTTCTTGTGATTGGCGCGGGGCATGTGGGTAAGGCTGTCGCCCGGTTAGCGAAATTCCTGAACTTTCGCGTAATCGTTTCTGATGACCGGCCAGATTTTTGTAACCCTGTGGAGTTTCCGGAAGCGGACCTGCTGCTTCCGTTGCCAATGCAGGAAATCCCAAAGGCTATGGAAATTGATAATCAGACGTTCATTGTGGACGTCAGCAGAGGCAGCGATCTGGATGTTCTTGGGCTGCCGGTGCTGCTTGCCGCGCATCCAGCATATATCGGGGTTATAGGATCCCGCCGGCGTTGGGAAACAACGCGCAAGGCATTGTTAGAGAAAGGCTTATCCGCGGAGGATATCGCCCGCCTGAAATCTCCGATCGGGATACATATTCACGCGGAGACGCCGGAAGAAATCGCGGTGAGCATCCTTGCGGAGATAATCGGCATCAAAAACGGGCCTTCTGGTCAGCAGACCAAATAAAGGAGTACTTATGTGGAAAAACTACTACATTGTGCAGACAGTGGATGAACTCGTGGGGCTCTTATCATCGCAGACCGGACAAACGCGGATTATTGCTGGCGGAACAGACCTGATGGTAGAGATACGCAACGGCAAATGGCCCGAGCTTGATACCGTGCTGGATATTTCCCGTGTGCCAGGATTGGACCAGATTTCCTACGATGCTGATGGAATCATCCACATCGGCGCGTTGGTGACTCATAACGACATCATCCGTTCCAATCTCATCCGTGAGCGCGGCTTTCCGCTGCTGCAAGCCTGCGCGCGCGTCGCCAGCCCCCAACTGCGCAACCGCGGCACGGTGGCAGGCAACCTTATCACGGCATCACCCGCGAATGACACCATTACGCCGTTGATGGCCTTGGATGCGAGACTCGTCTTGCGTTCTTTGGGCGGCACGCGCGTTGTTCCACTTCGGGAATTTTATACCGGCTTGCGCAAAACTGTGCTGCAGCCTGACGAGTTCGTCACAGAAATCCAATTTGACGGTATGCGTCAGAATCAGTTCGGGAACTTCAGGAAAAACGCGCTGCGAAGGGCTCAGGCCATCTCTGTAATCAATTGCTGCGCTGTGTTGAGTATGGACGGCTCCCAGATTGTGCAAGCTGCCCTGACATTAGGTTCTGTCGCGGCCACCGTTCTGCATGCCAGAAGCGCGGAAGAATTCCTGGTCGGAAAAGCCCTGGACGCAGATGTCATCACGCGAGCAGCGGAGCTGGCAGTCGCAGACGCGGCCCCTATCAGTGATATCCGGGCTTCAGACGCGTACCGTGCTTACATGCTAAAAGTCATCGTTGAAGAGGCTTTGACCGATATTCATAAGGGCAACCTGGCGGACTCAGTCCCCGCGCGCGTTCCAACGCTGGACAGCAAACAGGGGTTCTCAGCTCATCCGGCGGAAAATTGGGATGGAAAGGTAATCCATACGACAATAAATGGCCAGGAGTATTTCATTCCTTATTACGGCGATCATACTCTGATGAGTCTGATACGCGATTACGTCGGATTAACCGGCACGAAAACCGGCTGCGAGGAGGGCGAGTGCGGCGCCTGTACCATCTTCCTGGATGGTAAAGCGGTCGTAAGCTGCCTGATTCCTGCTCCGCGCGCGCATAATGCCGTCATAACTACAGTTGAGGGCATAGGGGATGGGAATGAGCTTCACCCGGTTCAGCAGGCCTTCATCGACCACGCGGCTGTGCAGTGTGGTTACTGCACGCCAGGTTTTGTGATGTCGGCCGTCAAACTGCTTGAAGAAATTCCCCATCCCGACCGGGAAACAATACAAAGAGGCATCTCCGGGAATTTGTGCCGCTGCACAGGGTATTACAAAATTATTCAGGCGATTGAATCCGCCAGCCTGAAGATGGAGGCATGAAGATGGAAATAGTAGGCTCATCCGTTCCCCGAGTTGACGCGCTGGCGAAAGTAACAGGAAAGGCACGTTATCCGGGTGATTTTCTCTTTGCTGATCAACTGACCATGAAAGTGCTTTTCGCGCACAGAGCGCATGCGATTGTGCGGACGATTCATATTGAGGAGGCTTTGGCTGTTCCAGGCGTTGTGATGATTCTCACCGCCCGGGATGTGCCAAACAATGAATACGGCTTGGGTATCAGGGACCAGCCTGTCCTGTGCGGCCCGGGATCCTCCAATGCTTATGCCGACCGGGTTCGCTTTGAGGGCGATCAGGTCGCGCTGGTGATTGCGGAGACTGAGCAGGCTGCCATTGAGGGATTGAAAGCTATCCGCGTGGAATATGAAGACCTGCCAGTTGTGACAGATATTCAGGAGGCGATCCGGGAGGATGCCACCCTGGTCCATCCGGAATATGGGAGCAATATTTTCCATCACAATATTGTGCGATTGGGAGATGTTGAAGAGGCTTTTTCGCGCTGCGCGGTTATCTGTGAGCGGGAATACCATACACCGGTTCAGGAGCACGCCTTCCTCCAACCGGAATCTGGCGTCGCTTACGTCGATAAAGAAGGTGTGATAACCGTCATTGTCGGCGGCCAATGGGCGCATGAGGACCAGGAACAGATTGCTCACGCGCTGAACGTGCCCCTTGAAAGGGTGAGGGTGATATATCCGGCTATCGGCGGCGCCTTTGGCGGGCGCGAAGATATGTCTGTACAGATTATTCTGGCCTTGGCTGCCCAAAAATTGCACGAGGCAGGCATAAACCGTCCGGTTCGCATCGTCTGGAGCCGGGAAGAATCCATCATTGGGCATCACAAACGGCATCATTACTATCTAAAGGCCAAGTGGGGCGCGGATTCGGAAGGCAAAATTCTGGCTGCCCAATGCATGATGTATTCAGACGGCGGGGCGTATGTGTACACCTCACCAAAAGTCCTGGGGAACAGCACACTTCTTGCCACCGGACCATACCAGATTCCCAATGTCAGTACAGATGCGTATTCTGTTTACACGAATAACATACCTGCGGGCGCGTTCCGCGGCTTTGGAGGTCCTCAGGCGATCTTTATGGCTGAAATGCAGGCAAACGCGCTGGCTGAAGCCCTGAAAATGGATCCCGTTGAATTTCGGATGAGAAATTTGTTCAAAGAGGGCTCGATTCAGTCAATGGGTGAGGCAATTCCCAAAGGCGTAAGTATTCGCGAAGTTGTGCAGGCATGCGCTCGCCAGGCTGGTTGGCAGGAGACTCCTCAGGGATGGAAGAAACCGGAAATCGCGCAGGGTATTAATCCCCATATACGCACCGGTCTTGGTTTTGCCTGCGGGTATAAAAATGTCGGGTTCTCTTTTGGATATCAGGAAAACTGCGCGGCGAAAATTGTCCTTCACGGCAAAACAGAAGTGGAAAAAGCCACGCTTTTCCATGCCGGCGCAGAAGTCGGGCAAGGGTCTCATACGGTCTTCGCCCAATTCACCGCGGAAGCTTTGGGATTGCCAATCGAAAAGATTGAACTCTGCCTTTCCGATACCGGGACATCAGGCAACTCCGGGAGTGTCTCCGCTTCCCGAATGACTTTTATGGCTGGCAACGCGATTCTTGGCGCTGTGAGAAAAGCCCGGGAGCGCTGGGAGGCCGGCGACCGACCCGCAGTAGGGGATTATACATATCTCGCGCCTAAGACCAGCGGGCTGGATAAACAAAACGGCCACTGCTACCCAAACTTTGCCTATGGTTACGTGGCGGAAGCTGTTTTAGCAGATGTGAATACCCTAACGGGTGAGATTCGGCTGCGCAAGGTCATTTGCGCCGACGATGTGGGGAAGGCCATCAATCCAGCTTTGGTGGAAGGACAGATTGAAGGGGCAGTCGTACAGGCTGCCGGCTACAGTCTGATGGAAAACTTCATCACAGAAAAAGGCATCACACGCACCAAAGAGCTATCAACCTATATGATACCGACCTCAGTTGATATTCCGGATGAGGTTCAGAGCGTCATCGTAGAGATTCCCGATCCACTCGGACCGTACGGCGCCCGCGGTATGGGGGAAATGCCTTATCTGCCCTTTGCTCCCGCGGTCCTCGATGCTGTGTACCAGGCGACCGGCCTGCTCTTCAACCGCTTCCCTCTGACAGCGGAAGTCGTCTTGCGCGGGTTGGGAAAAATATAGCAGCGATGCACAGCTCTCAGGCGGTATCCAACGGCCCGCCCGCGATTGCTGGAATTGTTCTGGCAGCGGGCGGCTCCAGCCGGTTTGGCACGGTCAAACAACTGCTGCCCTGGGGAAAGGGCACCTGCCTGGAAGCCTGCCTGCGGACGGCTGAAATGGCCGGGCTTGCTCCGATTGTGGCGGTCCTGGGTTCCCAGTATGAACGCATCATGAGGGATACGCGCTTTGGGAGCGCCAGGGCTGTCATTAACGCGGAGTGGGAAAAAGGGCAGGCCACTTCTTTGAAGGCCGGCCTTCAGGCTTTACCTGATGGATTGTTTGGAGCGGTATTCCTGCTGGCGGATCAACCGCAAATTTCGGTCACTCTGGTTTCAGCCATCATGGAGCTTGCCTGGAAGCGCGACGCGGTCGTAGTTCCGGTAATCAATGACCGCCGCGCCAATCCGGTTTTTTTCCCGGCCCGAGCTTTTCCGGTCCTGAGGAACATTGAAGGAGACCGGGGTGGGAGGGCGGTTATGTCGGAATTCCAGACTGTGTTGCTGCCGTGGCTCGATGAGGATATGGCATTGGATTTGGATACCCGCCAGGATTACGACAGACTTTGTCAGATATTCTTTACAAAACCCTGATATTCTTTTTATTGTATAATCCACCCAGCACCGGAAACCAGCGCCAGGCCTGGCAACTGCCAGGTGACGAGGACGGGGGTTCCTTTCCGCGAGGAAAGGTTAACCAATTTATTGGGAAAATCGAAAGATCGGCGGATGCCCCCCGGGTGAGCGTTCATCCGATTTCCTGTGTCTGGAACAACTAAATGACCTTCAACCCAAACGGTTGGGCGGTCTCCGATACTGGAAGGAGTACTGAAGATGTGCGGAATTGTGGCTTACATCGGAGGGCAGAATGCCACGCCGATTATAGTCAACGGCCTGAAAAAACTTGAATACCGCGGATATGATTCGGCAGGCGTCGCCGTGCTGCAGAACGGAAAGATTGAAGTCCGCCGCGACGCCGGGAAAATTGCCCGTTTGGAAGCGTTAATTGCTGAGCAGCCTCTCAGCGGCAGTATTGGTATTGGACATACCCGCTGGGCTACGCACGGAGCCCCCAACCAACAAAACGCGCACCCGCATTTAAGTTCCAACGGCGAGATTGTTATTGTGCACAATGGGATTGTGGAAAATTATCTCAGTCTGCGGGATGAGCTTTTGGCGGAAGGCGCGGTGTTCCATTCTGAAACCGATACCGAGACCATTGTTTTTCTGATTGAGCGGTACTTTGCGGTCACGCAGGATTTAGCCAAAGCAGTCCAGCTGACCATGAAACGGGTAAAGGGTGCCCACGGCATTGTCGTGATGTCCGCGAAAGAACCCGATAAGCTGCTGGCAGCGCGCCTGGGTAATGCCGGCGGGGTTGCCATTGGCAGAGGAAACGGCGAGATGTTTATCGCGAGCGACCTGCCCGCGATTGTGGAGCATACCCGGGAAATCACATTCCTTGAAAATGGCCAGATGGCAGTGGTAACCCGCCAAGGCGTCAGCATCCAGACTCTCGACGGGCAAAAGGTACCAGCGCAAATACAACATATCCCCTGGGATCCGGTATCCGCTGAAAAAGGCAACTACCGGCATTTTATGCAAAAGGAAATACACGAGCAGGTACGGTCTCTTTCTGATACCATGATAGGTCGCATCGATTTTGACGATTACCGCATCACACTGCCCGATCTGCGTCTTGATGCAGCCGGCGCCAGGGGCATCAAACGCATCTTCATCACTGCCTGCGGGACAGCGCTGCATGCCGGTCTGGTCGGAAAAACCATCATTGAGCATCTTACAAGAATTCCTGTGGAAGTGATGGTCGCTTCTGAATTCCGGTACATTGACCCGATCGTAGACAGCGATACTGTTGTCCTGGCCATCAGCCAATCCGGAGAAACTGCGGATACGCTGGCAGCCATGGAGGAGGGACGGCGCAAAGGCGCGAAGCTGTGGAGCATCGTCAATGCGATTGGTTCACAAGCCATGCGCAGCGCGGACGGCGCGATAGCCATGCAGGTGGGTCCGGAGATTGGCGTGGCGTCCACCAAGGCATTTACTGCGCCCTTGGTAGACCTGTATATGCTGGCTGTGTACCTCGCAGACCTGCGCGGTAATATCAATCCCGCCAAGCGCTTTGAATTGATACGGGACCTGCTGATGGTGCCGACGCTGGCCGGGAAAACATTGGAACATGAACCCGAAGTGGAGAAGGCAGCTGCCAAATACAAAGACATGCGCAGCGTGCTGTACCTTGGGCGCGGTATCAATATGCCGATAGCCTATGAAGGTGCCCTGAAATTGAAGGAAATTTCGTATATCCATGCGGAAGGATATCCGGCGGGAGAGATGAAACACGGACCAATCGCTCTGATAGACCAGGACCTGCCCGTGGTTGTCATCGCCCCCAAAGACGCCTGGTATGAAAAAATGATCAGCCAGGTGGAACAGGCCAAAGCCCGCGGCGGAAAAGTCATTGCTGTCGCCACCGAAGGCGATGCGCTCATCCCGACGTTAGTGGATGAGGTATTGTGGGTTCCGCCGGTTCCCTGGCTGTTAAGTCCCATTCTCACCTCCATCCCGCTGCAGCTGTTTGCCTACCACATCGCCACGCAATTAGGATTGGATGTCGACCAGCCCCGAAATCTGGCCAAGTCTGTCACAGTGGAATAAGGTCATACCAGACAGCAAACACGTTAAAAATCGCGGTAAACTAACAAAAACTATTCAGGAGCCGACCTTGATTACCAAAGAAGAAGTATTAAGAGCCTTATCCGTTGTCATTGATCCAGACTTACAAAAAGACCTTGTCACGCTGGGGATGGTCGAGGATGTGGAAATCACAGAATCCTATGTCAGTTTCTCACTGGTTCTGACTACACCCGCGTGTCCGCTGCGCGCGCAGCTGGAACGCGACGCCCGACGCGCGGTCCAGGTTATGACTGGCGTCCAGGATGTCAGAATCACTACCAAATCCAGGGTACAGAACCCAAAACAGGTGGAAATCTCTACCAATCAGTTTAAACACGTCATCGCGGTAGGTTCAGGCAAGGGCGGCGTGGGCAAGAGCACTGTTGCCGCAAATATTGCCGTCAGCCTGGCGAAGGACGGGGCATCGGTTGGCCTTTTGGATGCTGATATCTATGGGCCAAATATTCCCCGCATGCTTGGAATCACCGGCACGCCTCAGGCTGAGGAAGGCGCCAAGGTAAAACCGCTGACTGCTTATGGGGTGCAGGTCGTCTCAATTGGTTTCTTCGTCGCGGATGGGCAGCCATTAATTTGGAGAGGCCCTATGCTGCATTCGGCGATTCAGCAATTCCTCACGGATTTCGATTGGGGCTGCCTGGATTATCTCATTGTGGATCTTCCGCCTGGCACCGGAGATGTTCAGCTTTCCCTTTCGCAAACCCTTCCGATTATCGGCGCCGTGATTGTGACCACGCCGCAAGCTGTCTCAATAGACGACGCTTTTCGGGCCATCTCAATGTTCGACAAGCTTGAGATTCCAGTGCTTGGAATCGTAGAGAACATGGGCTATTTGAAGCTTCCGGATGGAAGTCATCTCCCTGTTTTTGGCGAAGGCGGCGGAAAACGCCTGGAAGGTTTGACAGGTGTTCCGCTGTTGGGAAGCATTCCTCTTGAACCCGAGGTCGGGGTGGATGGAGACCGCGGCACGCCGGCAGTCATCGCCAGCCCGCTAAATCCTGCCTCTGAGGCTTTTACAGCCATTGCCAGGAACATTGCCGCGCAAACCAGCAAACAGGCCTACGCGGCTAAGTGATAGAATTGCGTTTTATGGCAGAACAGACAATTGTCGGCGTTCAATTTTCACCGGTCGGAAAGATTTACCATTTTTCTCTCCCGGAAGGTGTCAGCGTCAGTGTTGGCGACTTTGTGCTGGTTAACACGGCGCGCGGCAGGCAGCTGGGAAAGGTTCTGGTAGCTCCGGTCCAAAATCCCCATAATCCTGAGGAGATTCAACCTGTCGAGCGGAAAGCTACCGAACAGGATTTGCTGGTAAAAGAAAAAAACGCTGAAAAAGAGCGAATCGCGCTCGATAAGGCGCGGGAATACCTAAAAGACCCGCGTTTTGAGGGTGTGAAGGCCTTTTCGGCTGAATATTCCTTCGACGGCAATCGACTGACGTTTTACCTGAATTATGAGCCTGACGGCGGGTTTGATATCCGCACCTTTTTGCGTGAAATTTCGCATTCGTTCCGCGATGTGCGTCTGGAAGTGCGCCAGGTTGGACCGCGCGACGTGGCAAAAGCGCTTTCCGGACTGGGCGCCTGCGGGATTGAGAAACGCTGCTGCTCTAAGTTCCTGACCGAATTCAGTTCCATCTCTATCAAAATGGCCAAATCTCAGGATATTTCCCTGACACCTGCCGAAATTACCGGTATGTGCGGAAGGCTGCGCTGCTGCCTCAATTACGAATATGAAACGTATGAGGAAGCGCGGAAAAATCTACCCAAGCGGAAAAAGATTATTCAAACTCCCTTGGGAGAAGGTAAAGTCATTCAGGTCCTTCCCTTAAGCGACTCGGTGGTGGTGGAATTGCCAGGCACAGGTCCGCGGCAATTCAGCCTGGAAGAGCTGCAGACGGGCAAGCTGGCCGAGCGCAAAGAAATTCCTGTTGTGGTAACTTCCGGCTTTGAAGAAACAAAAGGCGACGTTGAGATTCTCTCATTTGACACAAAACCAGCGCCTGAGAGTGGTACCAAACCGAAAGGCGAGTTCCCGAACAGGAGGGACAGACGCGAGCGCGGAGGGCGGCAGCGCGGCGGTCTTCCCGCTCATCGAAGCGAGCCTGAAAACCTTGGCGGCCCAAATCAGCAGAAGGGGCGCCCCCAGCAGCAACAAAGTTCTGCTTCTGGTTCCAAACAGCCGGAAGCAGCCGGCCAGGGTTTTCCCCGGAGAAAGAAAAGACGGAGATAGGCGTGGAACAGGCGGATAATTGGCCGGTCGGTACCACGATATTGGTTATTTTAGCGCACCCGGATGATCCTGAGTTCTTTCTTGGCGGTACCATCGCCCGCTGGACTACCGCCGGCTACCAGGTCAAATATGGACTGCTGACGAAGGGGGAGCGCGGCATCAGCCCTGATTACCCCGAGAGCCAGAAACTCGCGGAAGTGCGGGTAGAAGAACAAAAAAACGCCGCTGCGGTTTTAGGCGTGCATGAGGTGACTTTTTTTGATTACCAGGACGGTTACCTTGTTCCAAGCCTGGAGGTCAGGCGCGAAGTAACCCGCTTGATACGCAGCGTGAGACCCGACATAGTGGTCTCTTGTGATCCTCAGAATTACTTCGTAAGTGAAACCTACCTGAATCATCCTGACCATAGGGCGGCAGGTCAGGTTGTCGTGGATGCTGTTTTCCCCGCGGTTAGTAATCCAAGCTTCTTCCCCGAGTTAATTGAGGAAGGCTATCCCGCTGTGCGGGTCTCGGAGTTGTGGTTAAGTTTGCCAGCCCAGGCGAATGTTGTCCTCGACGTCAGTGAATTCTGGCAGCGGCGGGCACAGGCACTGCTTGAACATAAAAGCCAGATTGGGGACCCGAAAAAATTCCTGGAACACCTTAAAGAAAGACGGCTTGAAAGCAGCGATACCGAGGACCGCTATACCGAAAGATTTCGCAGAATCATCTTTAGGAAATAACATGGACTTCTTGTCTGAGGCACAAGCGCTTTTTCCTGAAACCGTTGCGTTCAGACGGCAATTCCACCAACACCCCGAACTGGCCTTTTCGGAGTTTGAGACTGCCAGAATAGTCTCTGAAGAACTTAAACGGCTGGGCTACTCTGTCCTTAATGGAATTGGTACCACGGGAGTAACTGGTTTCTTAGGAAGTACTTCGGTAAAACCGCTGATTATGATGCGTTTTGACATGGACGCGCTGCCAATTCAGGAAGCAAGCGGCGCGGAATACGCCTCTCAGACTCTGGGCGTTATGCACGCCTGCGGGCATGACGCGCACACAGCGATAGGTCTGACCACGGCGCGGCTGATAGCAAAACATCATCAGGATTTGGATGCTTCCTTCCTCCTTGTTTTCCAGCCGGCTGAGGAAATCGGGCAGGGCGCGCTGGCAATGCTTGAAGATGGTTTATTCTCCGCGCAAATGCCGGATTTCGCCTTGGGCGTTCATGTTTGGAACAGCCTTCCAAGCGGAAGTTTTGTCATCAAAACTGGCGAGCTCATGGCTGGCAGCGGGATGTTCACCATCCGGGTATTGGGAAAAGGCGGGCACGCCGCGCTCCCGCATCAGGCGATTAACCCAATAGCGGCAGGCGCGCAAATAGTCACCACCTTACACAACATTACCGCGCAAAGCGTGAATCCTTTGGAAGCCGCTGTGGTTGGCGTGACGATGTTCCACGCGGGAACGGCGAACAATATCATTCCGGAACAAGCGGAACTGCAAGGAACCATCCGCTTTTTTTCCGGGGAATTGTGGCATCTGCTAAACCAAAAAATACAAACAGTAGCCAGAGATACAGCCAGCGCGTTTGGTTGTGAGGTAGAAATTTCCCTGCTTCAAAATACACCGCCCTTGGTGAATAATGCGGCGGCTGCTCTGGCAGCCCAAACTGCCCTGAAAAGAATCCTGCCCGAAGCGGCACTACTGACGGATTACCGCACCATGGGTTCAGAAGATATGGCGTTATTTCTCGAGAAAGTCCCCGGAGTTTTTATATTTGTCGGTTCGGGAGGGCAGGTGGAAAATGGAGGGTTCCCGCACCACCATCCCTGTTTCGATATCGATGAAAGCGTGCTGCCCTACAGCTGCGCTTTACTGCTGCAAACCGCCGTGGAGCTGATAAGCTCGAATAAACAGGAAAACCACTAATGGCCTATATTTACGCAATTTGTGGAGACAGCGGCTCGGGCAAGACCACGCTGGTCGGTAAGGTTTTGGCTGCGGCCAAAACGCGCAGATGGACCTGCCGGGGTATTTATTGTCCGGCAGTCTTTGAGGCGGGCAGCAAAACAGGTATCGAGGTATGCCTCATCCCCGGGATGCAGAAGAAGGCGTTGGCGCGCCTTGCCCAACCTGGCGATGAAAATGTGGTTGGAAAGTGGTGTATGAACCAGGAGAACATCGCCTGGGCAAATAAGTATTTGCTCGACATGCAATCTGCGGACCTGTGGATTGTTGATGAAATTGGTCCTTATGAAACTGAGCAAGGCCTGGGTTGGGCGGATATTCTCCCTCTGCTGCCTGATTTGCCTGCCAGGAAAGTTCTGGTCACCTTTCGAACATCACTTTTGCCCTGGTTTCTGGAGCATTACCCCACGATAAGCGTCGTGCACCTTGGGGAGTCCAATCCCGAAGCCACATTGATGGACGCCTTGTTTTCGACAAACCAGGAGTAACTCCCTGTGATTTTCGACGTACAGCCCTGGAGGACAGGGACTTCAGCAAGCGCTGTATAATCTTGGGCGTGGAACAGGAAACCGAAGCTTTAACCATTCCAGGTCATCTGGAAGAACTGCGGGGTGCGCTCCTGCGAGCGCTGATTGGACTTGGCGCTGCTGTCATTCTCTCTCTCTTCTTTACGCCCCGACTTATTGATTTTCTGGCTCAGCCGATTGGCGGGCTGGAAAAGCTGCAGGCAATAGAAGTCACCGAGACAATTTCGGTGTATATGCGCGTAGCCCTGCTGGCTGGTGTGATTCTGGCATCACCGTGGATTTTTTATCAACTTTTCAAGTTTCTTGCCAAGGGGCTGAAGCCAGAGGAACGCAGCAGAATAATTATGGCTGTTCCGCTGGCAGTGGTCTTTTTTGCGGCAGGCGCTGCCTTCGCATATTTGGTGATGCTGCCTTCCGCGCTCAAATTCTTCAGTCAGTTCCTGGGCGTGCAAACCTTTATCCGGATAAAATCGTACTTTGGCTTTGTCACGAATATTATTTTCTGGATTGGATTAAGCTTTGAACTTCCGCTTTTGATTTTTGTGCTGGCCAGAATTGGCATCCTGAATGCGGGAATGCTGGCGAAAGGCTGGCGTGTTGCTGTGGTAATCATCGCGGTTCTGGCGGCTGTCATAACTCCTACCGCTGACCCGGTAAACATGGCGATTTTTATGCTTCCGCTTTTTGCGTTATATTTATTGAGTATCGGTTTAGCGGCGCTGGCTGGAAAGAAACGCGCCGTGGCTGAAAAGGAATAGGAGATATCACGTGTTTGGATCAATTGGATTACCGGAAATTATCTTGATATTGGTTGTTGCTATCTTAATCTTCGGCGTCGGACGCATCTCAAAGATTGGCGGAGAGTTGGGTTCTGGCATTCGTGCATTTAAAGAAGGACTGGCCGGAGACAAACCTTCGGAAAAGAAGGAAGAAAGCGACGACAACCAGAAAACAGGCCGGACGGAATAGCCTCTCACAATCTGGCAGAGTGTTATGGAATTCCTCAACCTCGGATGGTCCGAAATCCTGCTGATTTTGCTGGTGGCGTTTGTGATACTCGGACCTGATAAGCTCACCAAGACCGGACATGACATCGGCGCCTGGCTGCGCAAACTGAACAGGTCTGAAACTTTTAGGGATGTTGTGCAAACCACAGACCAGATCCGCAATTTTCCGCGGAAAATCATGGATGAAGCCCGCCTGGATCCGATCTTTCCGGACCGCGCGATGTACCAGGAAGTAATAAAGGATTTTGGTGAGCGCGGGCCGGAAGAAAATTCGCAGCCCGCGAACAGCGGCGATCTCCCCTAAGTATCTAAATTATTATCCTTTCATCGCCATCCATTTTTGGGCGGCACTGAGAACATCAGCCAATGCCGTATCAACGTCTGAGGAAATTGGCTCAGGCTGCCTGCCAAAAATCAGCTCAAGAATTGCCAGTGTTTGCGCGGGCGAGAAGTACTGCCAGATTTCGACCAGCCGGGCTGGGTGTTCCAGGAATTCCGGCAGACGCTTTTTTAACATAAGCTTGACCGCTGAGGGAAGTCGGGCTGCTCTTAAGAAACCTTCCATCCGCTCCTCCAGACTTGAGGACCACTTTGCCGGATGCGCGCCCTCCAGTCGGACGCGAATACCTTGCGATACGGGAATTTTGGGCACGTTGAGTATCAAGCGGCGGGCTTCTGGAATGTACTGGGAATGAGGTTCCAGTTGATTATCCCCTGATTCGAGTGTAATTCGCGTTGGTTCGGCGACGTTTTCGAAAGTTACCTTCCAGGCGCGTTCTTCCGGCAGTCCATTAAATGACCCTGAGGTCGGAGCTATCAGTAATTCAATCAGGTCTGCGCGGGTTTCCTGTTTGATAAGCGTCATCGCGCTGGCGCCTTCCAGATAACGCTGCGATTCTCCATCATCTTCATATAGGCTGAATTCTGAATTCTCACCGGGGAAGACTTTCAAGCACAAGGTTTTTGGCAAACTGACACCATTCTCGGGTTCATCTCCATTCAAAGGAATTATCGCGCCGGCTTTGGCAAATACAGGTATATCCTTTTTGGTTCCGTAGATGGGGTACCAGTATCCGCCCTCAAAATACTCACCGGTAAACATGTTGTACCAGTCGCCTTTTGGCAGCCAGACTACCTGCCTGGCAAGGCGTGTTTCCGGATTGGTTTTGGTCGTAAACGGCGCGGCCAGCAGCTGCTGGCAGAAAAGGTATTCCTGCGGGCAGCAGTAGGCCGCGGCTTCGTCCGGCGAATGATAATAAAGTGGGAGGACCAGGGGGTCGCCTTCCTGGGCGCAGTGGTAATTCGCGGAATAGAGCAGGGGAATCAGCGCGTGGCGCAGCTGCATCGCCTCGCGGATGATTTCGAGCGTATCTGACCCGAATGCCCAGGGCCGGCGGTCAATATAAGGATTATTCGTGGAGTGCAGGCGCAAAATGGGGCTGAAGACACCATACTGCACCCAGCGCAGGAAAAGCTCCGCTTCTTCAATGCCGTCGCAGTGCCCACCAATGTCGTGGCTCCACCAGCCGTAAGCGACATTGGACGCGGTCGCGGTGAATTCAGGTTGGAACCGCAGGGATTCCCACGATACCACCGTATCCCCTGAAAAACCAATCGGGTAGCGGTGTCCGCCTAATCCAGGCCAGCGAGAGAAAATAAACGGGCGTTTTTCGGGGTTTCTGCCGAGATCGTAGTAATGGAGTTCATTTAGCGCGTAAAGCGGATCTAAGCCTTCCTTTTTGCTTCTGGTCCCTTGCTGCCAATCGATCCACCAAAAATCAACCCCCTGACGCTCTAAGGGATGATGCAGAATTTCCAGATAAGCCCGGGAAAATTCGTGCGAAGCGATATCAAACGGCACGGGCTTTTGCTCGGTTGGGTCCATGCCCAGTGCTTGTGCCATGAGCGTGTACTGTTCTTCGTGCGGATGAATGCCTTCCGCAGGGTGGAGGTTCAGCGCGGTTTTCAGGTTATTTTGGTGAAGGAACTGAAGAAACGCATCGGGATCGGGAAACAGCTTTTTGTTCCAGGTGTATCCGGTCCATCCTGTGGATGTGTTGCCGGTTTCTGTAATATGCCAATCCATATCCACAATGCAGACAGAAAGCGGGATGCGCTGCCGTTTAAATTCGAGCATTAGGTCAGTTAATTCCTGTTGCGTATAGGCCCAATAACGACTCCACCAATTCCCCAGCGCCCATCTGGGTATTAGCCCGGGTTTGCCGGAAATCTGCTGGTATTCTTTTATCGCGGAGGAATAATCTTGCGCGTAGCCAAAAAAGTAAAGGTCCACATACCCTTCCTCGGCGTTTCTGTCCGTCAGCATGCCTTCTTCGTCCAGCACCAGGGTGCGGGTATCGTCCACGACACTCCAACCAGAGCGGGATACCAGACCCTGACCCAGGGGGATCTTTCCATTGGCACGGTCGAGCGTTCGGGCTGTGCCTCCCAGGTTGCTGTGGTCCTGGTCGCCGTAATGCCAGGTAACACCGGTCCGTTTAAGGGTAATCTGCAGATAACGGTAGTTCAATTCCTCGCCGAGCTTATATCGCATTAGCAAGTCATCGGTCTCAATCGTCAGCCACTCCTGGCTTTGCTGAACGGTAAATCGCGGCACTGGTTGCTGCCGATACCAAAACACCTGACTTGGCCGGTCCTCAAAGTTTCCACCTGGAGCATATTCCATCCTGATCAACCGGCTTTTGAGGACAGAAAAGCGCATCTTGCCGGAAATAACCACCGCGCGCGGGTCGGCGAGCGGACTGAGCTTGGGTTTCAAGGGAGCGGTCATGGTTCCTCGCGATTGATGGGTTGTGTGTCAATTGTACCGGAAAGAAGAGCGCCAAAGCCTGGCAGTTCACAAATAGCCTGAATATACCTGGCCTTCAAAATCTCATAATTCATTATAGGGAATATAAAAAGAGGTCATTCTGATGAATGACCTCTTTGGTGCGGGAGCGACGGGATTTGAACCCGCGATCTTGGCCTTGACAGGGCCACATGTTCGACCACTACACCACGCCCCCAAAAGCGAAAGCTAGTTTATCACGGCCGATTGCATTAGTCAAGCAAAAATGCCAGAAAAACGCTGTCTTTTTGGCTTGAACGTATGCTGGCCGGATGACTTCAGCGGCTTTTTTCTCAGTAAAAAGGACAGGTCTGTTACTCGGCTGGCGCTTCCGGTGTTTCAGCTGGCGGAACTTCGACCGTCTTCTTAACTTTCTTTACCGTCTCAGAAACCTTTTCCACCGTGGTCGAGCCGAGTTCCTGCGCCTTGGCCAGAGCTTCTTTGTAAGCTTCTTCAGCTTTCTTTTTAGTCTCTTCGAAAGTAACGCCGCCTTTTTCCTTCAATTCAATGGCTTTGTCTTTGATTAACTGTCTGGTTTCCTCGCCGGTTTGAGGGGCCATCAAAAGCGAGGCAATCGCGCCTGAAAGCGCGCCAACGACAAAACCCATCACAAAGGCTCCGAAATTATTAGATTCTGACATAGTATTCTCCTGTTCCTGTGCTAATTCACTTTTTACGTAATTTCAGCAGTTCAAGCAGTCTGGTAATGCTTGCCAGACTTTGATTGAGCTTGATGACCGGTTCGGACACATTATTACTCAAAAACTTAACCGTACCCTTTAAGGTGTTGACAGTATCCGTTGTCGAATTCAAGATCGGTTTTACTTCATTCTGAATCAGATTGGTGAGAGCCGCGATTTGAATAATCAGGATTATCAAGGCTGTACCAATCGCGAACATTTCCAAGGCCAGCAAAATAATGAAAATATCGCGTACTTTGGTGGTGACTTCCGGGCTTTGCCCAGCCAATACCACAATTCCAGCCGTCACAGCCAGTACAATCAATACAATCGCGGCGATTATCCACGCGCTGCCCTTACGGCTTTGAACGCTCTCGGCACCAGGTTCTGCCTGTGTTTGGAGCTTTTCTGATTCGCTCATAGGTTACCTTTCTCTTAAATTATATACTAACCGCAAGGTTTTTTAGCAAAGGTAGAAGCTTATCTCAGCTTTCGTCGTCAAATGTTATTTCACGATCGCCAGCTTCCAGCGCCCCTTCCCGTGCGGTAATGCGGATATCCGCGAAAATGTCTGGCTGCTCGGTAATGACCAGGTCTTGCTTGGTCAGTTCCAGGATAGCCAGAAAAACTACAATCATGTTAAGGCGCGTGCGTTCACTGCCGAGCAGCTCCTGGAACGAGGAACTTGGGCGCATCCGCAGCCGGCTGATGATTTCCTCAAGTTTTCGTTTAAGTGTCAGCCTCGGAATGCTTATTAAGCCTTCCGGTTCTGCCGGGCTGGTTTCCTTCAAAAGGGATTCCAGGGCGAGTATTAAATCATTTATTTCGATGCCGGTCAGGTCAATCTGGCTTCGAACTTCAAAAGCCCGCGGGACATGCAGGTAACCGCGCAGGTTGGAATCTATTCTTTGACCGAGCCAATGCGCGGCGTCTTTCACTTTTTTATAGAGTTGCAGCTGGTACGCGAGTAGTTCTCCCGGGTCTTCTTCATCTTCCTCGCGGGCTGGAGGTCTGGGTAAAAGCGCTTCAGATTTTATTTGCACCAACTTGGAAGCAATGACCAGAAATTCTGAAATGTTGTCCGGTTCCGCGTCGTGGTGCGCTTCTATGTAGGCAAGGAATTGGTCTGTCACCTGCGCCAGGGCAAGTTTGGTAATGTCCAGTTCCGCTTTTTGGATTAAATCCAGCAGCAGATCCAGCGGGCCGGTATAAAGTTCGGTCTCGATTTCGTAATTGGTGCTTTGCCGCAGCCAGGATTTTGCCATGCTGTTATTATAGCTGAAGCTGGAACACTATTGCCGAATGAGAAAAAATAAGGGATACTTGAGATGTGACGGCGTATTCCTGTAATTCCTGCGGATTTCCTTATCCGAGCAAAGGGCTTCCGCACCAATGTCCGCACTGCGGCGGTGTGTTCGGTCTGCGCTCGCTTAATTTTCCGACTTCACAGACAACTAAGGAGAGCCCCCCTAGTATCTGGCGCTACCAAAGCAGTTTTGGCCTGCCGCCAGATGCCAGTCCTATCTATCTTGGTGAGGGGAATACTCCATTGGTTGAACGCGTTGTGAGGGGAAAGCGGGTGGCGTTTAAACTGGAGAGCCTTAACCCGACAGGCTCTTTTAAAGACCGCGGAACAGCGGTTTTGGCGAGCTTCCTGAAATCGCGGGGCATTAGCGAAGTGGTTGAGGATTCTTCCGGCAATGCCGGCGCGTCGTTAGCCGCCTATACTGCCGCTCTGGGCATCCAAAGCCATATCTTTGTGCCTGAATCCGCCTCTGGTCCCAAGCTGCAGCAAATGCTTATTAGCGGAGCGCATGTAGTCCGAATTCCGGGAGCCCGGGAGAAGGCGCACCAGGCCGCGCTGGACTATGTGAAAGAAAAAGGCCTTCCGTACGCCAGCCACGCGCTGCTTCCGATGGGGATATCGGGCATCGCCACGATCGCTTACGAATTGGCTGAGCAGCTGGGAACACTTCCTGGTACGGTGATTGTCCCGGTCGGACATGGAAGCATGATGCTCGGATTGCAGCTGGGTTTGCAAGCGCTTTGCGCGGAAAATCCAGGCTGTACCCTGCCAATAATGGTAGGAGTTCAACCCGCCAACTGCGCGCCTTTGGCCGCGCGCTGGGAACATAAAGCCTTCGAGGGCATCAAGGGAAAATCCATGGCGGAGGGAACGCAGATAGAAAACCCGGTGCATGAGTCTGAAATCTTGGCCATGCTCCGTCCTGGTCAGGACCAGATTCTGGCAGTCGACGAGGGGGAGATACGCGCCGCGTTATATGAGCTTGCCGGAATGGGCTTCTATGCGGAACCTACCTCCGCGATGGTATGGGCCGCTCTGACGAAAAATCAACAAAAATTGCCGGAACCTATCGTTTTAATTATTTCGGGTTTTGGGTTAAAATTTATCCAGACGAAATTATGATGACCTGTTGGATCGTTTGCTATCAAAAGTTTGATGGCAGACGATCAGGCAGTTCGGGAAAGGAGACGAATGCCTGATCCTCACGCTTCTGCAAAGTTTTTTGATGCCTTGCCAAAAGGCTTTAAGAACAACTTTTTATTAACGCGGGCCCTTACCCACCGTTCGTACCTGAATGAAAACCGGTCTGTTCTGGAGGATAATGAACGCCTGGAATTCCTCGGCGACTCTATTCTGGGTTATGTAGCGGCGGAATGGCTGTACAACAACTTCCCGGAAAAGAAAGAAGGGGTACTGACCAAGCTGCGTTCAGCCCTGGTGCACACGCAGCAATTGGCTAATTTTGCCAGAAAAATTAACCTTGGTTCCGCGCTCCTCTTGGGGCGGGGAGAAGACCAGGCAGGCGGTCGGGATCGCAGCGCGATTCTGTGCGACGCTTTCGAAGCGTTGATTGCGGCAATTTATCTTGATACGGATATTGACACTGTCAAGGAATTCTTATATCCCTTTTTTGAGGAAGAAATCCATTCCATCCTGGCAAATCATTCAGAGGAAGATGTAAAGAGCCTGTTGCAGGAATGGGCGCAAGCCCAGGGTTTTCCGTCTCCGGTCTACCTACTAACAGGAGTATTTGGTCCGGATCATGAAAAAGTATTCACGGTGAAAGTGCTGATTAACGACGAAGAAATCGCCGAAGGAATTGGCGGCAGCAAGCAGCTTGCCGAAAAATCTGCCGCGGCGGCCGCGATCTTGAAAATTGGATTAAAAGAAAAATGAACCAAATTAAGCTAGCATCGCTTGAAATGCACGGCTACAAAACCTTCGCGCGCCAGACCGTTCTGCGTTTCCCCGCGAATACCACCGCGATTGTCGGACCGAACGGCTCGGGAAAATCTAACGTGGCGGACGCGATTCGATGGGTATTGGGAGAACAGTCCTATTCCCTGCTGCGCGCAAAAAAAACTGAGGACATGATTTATATCGGTTCCGACCAGCGCGCGCGCGCCGGTATGGCTTCGGTTTCGATTACCTTCAACAACGAGACCAATTGGCTGCCAATTGATTACAACGAAGTGGTTCTGACCCGCCGCGCCTATCGCGACGGCACCAATGAATACCTGCTCAATAACCAACGCGTGCGGCTGAAAGATTTTCATGAGCTGCTGGCAAAAACCGGCCTCAGCGACCGGACTTACACAATTATTGGACAGGGATTGGTAGACCTGGCGCTTTCCATCAAGCCCGATGAACGCAGCAAGCTCTTTGAGGAAGCTGCCGGCATAGGTTTATACCGCTCCCGCAAGGAAGAAGCCCTTAAACGCCTGGAAAGCACACAGCGCAACCTGGAACGCGCGCTGGATATTGTGGATGAAATTCGACCCCGGCTGCGCAGCCTGGAAAGACAGGCTGCCCGCGTGGGCGAGTATAAAAAGGTCCAGGAAAGCCTCCAGGAAAAACTGCGAGCCTGGTATGGATACCATTGGTTCAAAGCCCAGGAAGAAATCGCGCGCCTGAAACAGGAATTGGAAGCGGCAGAAGAATCTTCTGCCCGGGCGCTCGCGCTGCTTCAGCAGAACCAGGAAACCTCCGCTTCTCTCAAGGAAAGCATGGCCGCTCAAAGGGAGATGGTAAACCAACTGCATCAAAGGCTCGGAAAGCTGCACGATGCCATTCAAGCCGCCAATAGAGACCTGGCTGTGAACGATGAGCGCGAGCAGTCGTTGGTCAGGGCTCAGGCGCAGATTGGTGATGACCTGGCAAAATTGGAAGAAACGCTGGAGTCGGCTGAAAAGACGTTGGAGTTAATGCGGCAAGAAGCCGAGAAAGAGACGCAAACCCTGGCGCAGCTTCAGGAAAAACGCCGGCAAATCGAAGCAGAATTGACAGAAGAGCGAAAGAAGCGCAAAGACCTGCAGACCAGGCAAAACGACCTGCAGACCCGCCTCGTAAACCTCGATAAAGAGGCCCTTGTTCTTAAAAGCAGGAGAAATGAAATTGTCAACCGGCTGGAATCGCTTCAACGCGGTCTGAAGAGCAGCAGCGAGATTCTGGAGACCATCACGAAGGATGAACAAAACGCCGCGGAAACGCGCCGAAACCTTGAAAACAAATTGGCAGAACACGAGAGACAGCTTCTGGAACTGGATAATCAGCGCAAAGCGCACCAGGATAATCAGCTGAAGGCAAAGCGGGAGCGAGAGGAAAATTCCGCCCAAATAAACCGATTGAATCTTGAGAAGAATAAACTGACCAATCAGCTTCAGCTGATGCGTCAGGCTCAGGAGAGCATGGCAGGGTTTTCGGAGGGCGCGAAAACATTCCTGCAGCACCCGCGCGTCAGGCGGTATGGAAAAAAGATTACCGACCTGGCCAGCAAATTGGAGGTTTCTGAAAAGTACGAAAAAGCGGTCAGCTCCGCTTTGGGTGAAGCTGTTGACCTGTTAATTCTCCCGGAAGACCGGCTGGACAAGGACTTATTAACGACCCTGGCAGCTTATGCTGAAAGTAAAGTCGCGCTCATTGGTTTAGAAGGCCTGAGCCAAGCCAAAGCGCAGCCAGCGCCCTCAGGAGAAGGCATCCTGGGAAGCGCGGTAGCATTTGTTCAGGCCCCGGAATCAATCTCCGCCCTGGTGGAGCACTTGCTGAGTCAATATCTGTTGGTGGAGACGTTGGACCATGCTCTTAGCCTGCCTGGTAAGGTTCGCGAAGCCTATAACCTGGTCACGTTAAACGGTGAAGTTTTGCTGCGCAGCGGTATCGCTGTGCTTGGCAAACAAAAGTCCGCCAGTAAGGTAAGCTTCGTGCGCACTCGCAAAGAACTGGAAGAGGCGCTTGTTGTGCTGGAACAAAAGCTTATCGAGCTGGCAGCTAAAGACAGTGAGTACCAACGCGTCCAGGCGGAAACTGACCAGCAAGTAACCAGAATTCAAAACGAGCAGCGCAGCCTGGAAAAACAGATAAACGAGCTGCGCCGAGAACTAAATACCGCGCTTGTGAACCTGGATAAAGCGCAAAACCGGCGGAAGTGGACTGAAAAGCAAATTGAGGATAATGAGCAGGAAAAGGCGCGTCTCGAAAGTGAACAGACCGCGCTGAAGGAAAAAGCTGAAGCAGTCCGTCTCCAGATGGAAAACCTAAACAAGTCGCTTGACGAGCTGAAAAACAGCATGGAAGAGCAAACTCTGGATGACCTGGAGCATCAGTACCAATACCTGCAGATGGAATGCCGCGTTCAGGAACAGGCTCTGCTGCACACCCAGGAAACTATTAAATCCCTGGAGCGGCGGGTAGTTTCGGACCGTGAAAGGAAAGGTCTGCTCAATCAGCGCAGCAGTGCGAACAATGAAGAACTTGCGACTTTGCGCATCAGAAAAGCGGAGTTCATCGAGGCAATTCGGCGTCTGAACGCTGAGGTTGAATCTGTGCGCGCTAATGAACTGTCCGTCAATCAGGAGCAGCTGCGCAATTTGGAAGCTGAGTACAAAGTCTCAACGGAAGCGGAAGCCGAGCTGCAGAAAGACCTTTCGTTCAAAGAGCGTCAGACCACACACATCCAGCTGGAGCTTGGCCGGAAGATGGAGAGGTTGGAAAATCTTCGGTCGCACATTGAGGATGATTTTGGACTGATTGAGCTGGAGTACCGCAATGAATACTCGGTCTCTACGCCGCTGCCCTTCCCGGACATGGTTATAGAAACGCTCACGGAAACCCCCGCATTGCCTGCCGGAATTGAAGAGGAAATGCGCGACCTCAAGAATCATTTGCGCCGCATAGGGGTGGTGAATTTTGAGGCCGAAAATGAATACAACGAGGTCAAAAATCGTTACGAGAACCTGACGGCGCAAATCTCTGACCTTCAGGCTGCCATTGTGGATATCCAGAGCATGATTTCCGAGCTAAACGAGGTCATGCAGCGCGATTTTCTGAACACCTTCAAATCAGTCAGCGCAGAATTCAGCAAGATGTTTGCCCGACTGTTTAACGGCGGCTCCGCGCGATTAATTCTTTCCGACGAATCTTCGCCTATTGAAGGCGGGATTGAGATTGAAGCGCGCCTACCCGGGAAACGTGAGCAGGGATTGGTGCTCCTTTCGGGCGGGGAACGCAGCCTGACAGCAGTCGCATTAGTTTTTGCCCTGTTAAAAATCTCCCCAACACCGTTTTGCGTGCTTGATGAGGTTGATGCGATGCTTGACGAGTCGAATGTGGGTAGGTTCATCGAGCTGCTCAAGGATCTTTCTAACGAGACCCAGTTCTTGCTGATTACTCACAACAGAAACACGGTGCAGGCAGCCGATGTCATTTACGGCGTCACGATGGGCAAAGACGGTGCGAGCCAGATTATCAGCCTGCGTCTTGATGAAGTGGATGAAAGCTACGTAAAATAGGTCTTTTCAAAGTCATAGGACAGCGGGCATGGTCAAAATCCACTGCCTCAGAAGCGCCCAGAATAGATAAACGCTCTCAAATTAGAACCAATGAATTGCTGGAAATAAAAAAGCGGCTGAAAAATCAGCCGCTTTTTCTGTCAATCGTGAATTAATTGCCGCTAAAAATCGCGTTGTAGAGCTCGGAAGTGACGGCCGGTTTGTTGGGAGTGAACTCCACCCAACGGTCATCGAGCACAATGTCACTGCGGGATGCGCGCAAATCATTCAACCATTTGGTAAAGGTATTCTGTTTCAGCGTCGCGAAGGCGGAGGCGTCCAGGTCGTTGACCGCGTGACCAACACACTGGATGATGTGATAGCCGAAGTCAGATTTTACGGGTTCGCTAATCTCGCCCGGCTTCAAAGCAAAGGCGGCATCTTCAAAAGCCTGTACCATCACACCGCGGCCAAACCAACCTAAATCACCGCCGTTATCTTTGTTGGACGTATCGGTTGAGTATGTGGCGGCAAGCGTGTTCCATTCTTCCCCGTTGTTCAGGGCTTCCAGCACGGATTTCGCTTCATCTTCGGTAGCCACAAGAATGTGGCGCGCCCAAACCTGTTCTTCCTTGGGTTCGAGGTCAGCGGTAATTGCTTCCAATAATTTTTCCCGCAGCAGCTGCGTACGGAAAGAGCGTTCAACCACATCCCTTGGAATGCCGTACGTGTTGATGTTTTTATAATAGTCTTTCAACACGCCGCCGTAAACCTTGGTCGTGAAGGCAGTCGGGGTGGGGGTGATAGTTGGTACTTTGGTTTCAGTCGGAACGCTTGTCGCGGTTGACCCTTCGGGAACAGGCTCAGACGTGGCAGTCGGGGCAAGCGTGGGAGTGGAGGTGTTGGTGGGCACCCAACCTTCAGGCGTCGAGGTCGCGGTAGGCAGCGGCGTGGGCGTATCTGTTGGTTGGATGATGGCAATTTGCGTCAGTGAAAGCGTTGGGGTGTTAACAATAGTTGGCGTGATGGTCGGGGTGGGAGTGCCTTCCGGGAAGAAATCAAAAGCCGCTTGCATTGCTTTCGCGACCTCTTCTTGACTCACGGTGATACCGCGTTTGGCAGCTTCTTCCTCAATCAGAATATCCTCTATCATGGTGTTCAACACCTGCTCGCCAATGACTGCCGGGCTGTTTAGAGAGGTGACCAAATTTTGAGCGGTCGTAAGGAAATTCGAACCATAACTGCCCAGCATTTGGTAGTAATAGTAGTAATTGCTGGCCTGATTCAGCATGTTCAGACGGGTGTACTTCACCACGGGCTGATAGTCGCGAACGGTAATCTTTTTATCACCGACGGTTGCAAGCACTGTTGAAGGCTTAACAATGTAGTTGTCAACCAAAACATAACCAAGCAGGCCAATCACGATCGCGGCAATGGAAAGCGTTCCGATAAGGATGGCTCTGGTCTCGCGGCGTTCCCTTTCCTGTTTGGCAAGGTGTTTTTTTGTCACTCCCTGCTTTTCTGGTATGCGGTTATTCGCCATAAGGAATCACCTCTATGCGTTCTGATCGTACCAGATGTCACCTTCAAAAGGAATTAAGGCGATGTGGCGCGCGTTTTTGATGGCTTTGGCAACTTCGCGTTGATGCTTGGCACAGGTGCCAGTCTGGCGGCGCGGGCGGATTTTGCCGGTTTCGTTAACGAAACGGGTCATCAGCTCAACGTTCTTGTAGTCAATGGCCAGATTCTTATCTGCGCAGAACTGGCAGAATTTTGGCTTGGAAACGTAATGACGGCGGTCACCGCCACCATTGGATTTGTAATCGGACATTTCTATTCCTTTCTACTCTGCTCGGACAACGATAGAGCGCAGAATTTGTTCGTTGTAGCCCAACGTGCGGCGAAGATTGGCTACTTCGGCCGGGTCAAGCTTGAAGGACACAAAAACATAGTAGCCTTCAGTCAACTTGCGGATGGGATAAGCTAATCTGCGCTTACCCCAACGGTCCACTTTAATGATCTCACCGTTCGCGTTCTTGATTAAATTTTCTACGGTTTCGGCAAGCCCATTAAGCGTGGCTTCGTCCAGGTCTGCCTGGAGAATATAAACTAACTCGTAAGTATGCATAAGTATGAGGCTCCTTTCCTCGGGTTAGCTCCTGCTGTACGCCGTTGGCGGGCAGGAGTGGAAGGTATCAGGTATTTCCTGAATTTAACGGGAGGTAGTTTATCACAAGATTGAAAATTTGCAAGCCAGTTTTTTCATAAAAAAGTGCCGGCAGAAGCCGGCACTATCAGGTCTCCAGAGTATTAATCGTTTTCTTTTCGCTTTTCGCGGCTGAAGAGGATGGTGATGATGCTGACAATCAGCGAGCCAAACAGAGCCGGCCAGAAACCGTTCACCTGAAAGCCGACATGGAAAATATTCTGGGCAATGTTGGAGGAAAGCAGGAAAACCGCTGCATTCAAGACAAGGCTGAACAAACCCAGGGTAAGCACTATCAGGCCGCAAGACAGGAATTTGAGCAGCGGTAGCAGCGTCGCGTTTAACAATGCGAGAATGGCGGCCATTACCGCGTAGGCAATCCAACCATTACCAGTGACTTCAATCCCAGGAACCAGGCAGGCTGCCAGGAAAAGGGCAAGCATGATAACTAACCAACGCGTAACAAATTTCATTTGATGCTCCTTTGCAATTAGGTTCACTCTGATTATGGCACAGCCCCAACGGAACGGCGCTAGAAAATATAAGGTTTTAAACAGTGAGCGCCCTTGACAGGATTCGAACCTGCAACCAACAGCTTAGAAGGCTGGTGCTCTGTCCATTGAGCTACAAGGGCGTACGAATATTTATTATATCAAAGTCAGCAAGCTATGCCGGTTTAATACCTTTGTAGACCCTTCCGGTTCCAATTGTTCGCAGGATTGTCTCCGCGGGTTTGGAAAGCAAGGCTGAAAGTTCCAGGGCGTTCAAAGGAGTATTCCCGTTCACAAGGAAAATCTTGAAAATCGAGTCCACCAGCGCGCTGCTGCCAGAAAGGAAGTCTGGCTGTTTGGCGCAGTGCTCTGTGAGTGTGTAAAGCAGCGCGTCAACCCGCGTCACCTCTCCTGTGGTCGAATCAATCAGGTCTATTTGGTCGGTATATGAGTAATCCGCAAGCAGTTTTTGGTGTTCAGGACAAAGGAAAGCTTGAAGATAGACTTTCCAATTGCTGTCTTGCGACTTCCACCACTCGAAATCAACATGAAATTTTGTTTTCAATGTCGGTTTGATTAAGGAAGAAATTCTCGAATCCATTCCCGCTCCAATTATTCGCTTTCTGTTAGGTGATAATAATGGTCGCCTACGTGTGTAATTTCGTCGCTGGTAGAAAGAACCGAGAGCAAGTCCTGAGGCGGCGTGCGCCGAATGATATTCATCGCCGCGTACAGGTCGAGGAAGTGAACATGCCTCTGCGTGTTCAATTTCGAGAGTTCATTCATCATTCTCATTACGTCCACTTTGAGAGGGATATTTTTAGACTTGCGGTCCTCCCAGAGTTTATCGATTGTGCTCAGGTCAGGAATGGCGATGGCCATGCGGTCGTGAAAACCAGCATAAATTGGCTGACGCAGCAGCGCGATAACCAGACCTCCGTCCGCGCCAACCAAGACTGTCTTAATCCACTCCTTGTTCGAGCGCTTTTTCTGCGGGCGAATTTTTACAACAGCCGGGTTATCTGTCGCAAAAAGCTCAATAATACTTCCTGGGATAAGGTTCTGAGCTTCGTACCAATCTCTCAGGCCGTAAACATAATTTTGTTTGCGGACTACCCACGCTGAAATCAGTTCACCGCTGGCGGCATCCTTAAGCGAAAACTTAACGTGTTCAGTCTCCAGCGCGGAGGGGAAGATTTTTCTGGTCTCAGTATTGATTGGCAGCGTGCCGGAGCGCCAATGCGGAAAGTTCAGAACCACAGAAGCTTGCGCGGCTGCATCTTCCTCGCCGTTTTGTGAGCCGTATTTGAAAAGTTCATCAGAGGTGCTCAGCATCATTTTTGCTGTCGCATCCGGGATTTCTTCAATCTCGGGTAATCGCGCAGGGACCCTCAGATAGATGGGGGTTTCCAACACCGACTGCGGCTCCAGTCTTTTCAGGAACCAGGCTATCACACCGGTAGTACCCACCTCATCAAAGCGCGGGTCTTCCTGCAGCTCGTAATTCAGCGAAAACTCCATCAATTTATCGTTTTCACCGTTGGACAGCTCCAATTGGCTCATCAGCTCGGCGGAGCTCATTGGACCGCCGTCTTTGGCATCCAACAATGCTTCTGCCAGGTTCAGATGTCCCGGTCCGATATCAATTAATAATGACTTTGGAAACCAGGTGTAGCCAATGCGCACCAGGTCCGATTGATTGTCGAGGGCTGCGCGCAGTTTGGTCTTAATGTCAGCTCCGAATTGCTGCCAGATTTCTTCCAAAGCGATAGCGCTGTCGGAAGCGGCTTCGTAATCCACGGTGTTCAGCGGATGGTCCTCAACATTGGCAGCATATTCCTTAATGGCGCCATCGGAGAATTCCACAGTCATCACGGTGAAGTCGCCAATCTCGGGGTTATTACCTGGATGTGTGGCGGTTACCGTTCCGCTTTCCCAGGAACGCTGAGGGAAAACAATCCGTTCGCCAACCGCATGGGTATCCTTGGGTAGGTAGATTTTCCCAAGATCCTTTTGTTTTTTCTTGAGTTCCGCCCGCGCGTTTTCTAATCGGGTGGAAATCAACACGCGCGCCAGGCCTTCAATTGGCAGAGGTGACTCCTTTTCAAACAGAAAAGCTGAGATGGCCTGCAAATCTTCGGATGTAGCCTGAAGATCTTTCCACTGCTGCTCCTGAATCGGATTGTTTGGTAATGCCATAATTCCCTCGAAAAATCAAATTATTGTTTCGATTATACCTGATATGAAACAGACTTTGCCTTAAGAAATCCAGAAGCTAATCTTGTTGACACGGCCAATGTTGCGCGTAGCCACTATAAAGAAGGGAAAAAAGAACTGGCTTTTATGCCAGTCCTTAATTCAATGGAGGTTTGAGCTATTTGAGGAAGAACGCGATCAGAACGCCAATGAGCAGGCCCAGAAATGAAGAACTTACAACCATAAACGCCTGAGATTTTTTGATAGCGTCAACGACCACTTTGGTGGCGACAGTTGCGCCTTCGAAAACTGATATCTTATTGGTTCCCACGGACACGCGCACTGTGGGCTGCAGGCTTTGTTCCTCCAATGGCGAAAATTTTCGTAATAGCGAGTGCACCGGCTCGGCTTGCGCGGGTTCATTGGCGGCCTTCGTGAGAAAAGCCAGACGGACTTCATCGGGAGCAAAGCGGGGAGGTGCCTCATTGCTTTGTGTGCGCGCTTTTCTTCTGCGAATTGGCATGAGCGCGTTCCAAATTCCAATTTCTATAGCGTTCATCATCTGGCTCATGGGCACCTGCTATCCTTTGGAGCCTGAAAGCTTAAGCACATTTCCCTGGCTGTCCGCGATGACCCTGATGGTTTGTTCCATTTTTCGCCCGGCAGCCATCTCTACGCTTTTTGTGTAAAGCAGCAGATACCGATCTTCCGTTTGCTGGCTGACTTTGGGATTAATGCCGGCCATTTCGGGATGTCTATGGCAGACTTCCTGGTTGACTTTTTTGACTGCCGCGGTGTCCATTGGTACTCCTATTTGGGCTGAAATGAGCGGCGGCGTAGAAACGCCGGCACATCCAGCCGTTCATCCTGGTCAATCCTTGGTCCCACCAGGCTGCTGGTATCAACCTCCCTGATTCCAGCCAGTATCGCTGTTTTTTCCGGGTAGACTGGCTGTGGGAGAGGCGACTGGGCCTGTATCGTCGCGGGTTCAGAGGGCTGTCTGAAGGTCATCTCCGGCTGAACTACGGCTGGAGTGTTTTTTTTCACGCCAATTCCAGTGACAATCAGGATCAACTGGACTCTATCTTCCATTCTGGGGTCGGTAATCACGCCGGGAATGATTTCCGCGTGGAACCCAGAAGCTTCCTGTAGCAGCTGCAGCGCGTCGGTTACGTCTCTGAAGGACATATTCGCGCTGCCTGTGAAATTCGCGATCATATGCGTCGCTGAATACAGGTCAATTTCATCCAGAAGCGGGTGGTGCAGCGCCTTGTCAATCGCCTGCTTGATGCGGTCGGGACCAGAGCCGGTGCCCATTGCAAGCAGAGCGCCGCCGCCCTGCTGCATAACCGTCTTGATATGCGAGAAATCGACATTAATCAAGCCGGTTTCCGTAATTAGCTCCGAAATACCCTGAACGCCTTGCCGCAGGACATCATCTGCAAGCGTGAAAGCCATCTCCAGTGGCAAATCGCGCGGGGCAACTTCTATAAGCTTGTCATTAGGAATGACAATCAGGGTATCGGTATATTGCCGTAGTTTTTCCAGGCCGGCCTCGCAGTTCTTTTGTCGTCTTCCCAACTCAAAGGAGAAGGGGCGGGTAACGATGGCAATCGTAACAGCTCCAACCGCTTTTGCTACCCGAGCTGCCACCGGAATGGCGCCTGTACCAGTTCCGCCGCCCATTCCCGCGGTCAGAAATACCATTTCCGCGCCTTCCATAATGGAGGCCAATTCGCGGTAGCTTTCCTCCGCGGCAGTCTCGCCGACAGCCGGCAGGCCGCCTGCTCCCAGGCCTCTGGTGGATTTGGGACCCAGCTGGATTTTGTTGGGGGAAAGATTGTTCGCCAATGCCTGCGCATCGGTGTTGCACGCGACAAATGTGACACCCTGCATTCCATTTTCAATCATGCGATTAATCGCGTTACAACCGCCGCCTCCCAGGCCAATAACAACAATCTTGGGAAGTGAACTGGAAATGGGGGTTCGCATTGAATAAACTGGATGGTTGCTCATGGGTTCTCCTCTTTATCAAAACTATCAAGCTGCAACGCTGAGACTTTTGCTGACTTTTTCATCGATAATGCAGCCGGCGTCTCTCAGCATCTGAATGTCATTGTCGGTAAATGCGGAATCTTCATTCCACACAGTCACTTTGCGGGCGTTCATGGCTTCAATCAGGGAGAAACCAATCGTCGGACGCAGCTCCCGAATGATTGGCCGCACGCGTTCCAGAATGTTTTCTGGTATTCCCCAATCGTAAGAAGGCAGCAGCAGATAATGGTCAATCGGGTACATCCACTGCGCGACCCGGTCTGCCACAGGATATTCCAATTGCTGTTTCCTGGTTTGTTCGATTTTTTGTTTGTAAGAGGCAAGTTCTTGCTGTTTTGGCTGGCCGTTTTCGGTAAACCAGGCTGTCTTTCCCATCGGGTCATTTTCCGGAGAACTTAAGAGCCAGAATAAACACCCCAAGACTTCATTTGGCAGCGCGTTTTCAGCCCCCGACTTGGCATTATCTTCCAGGGTATAGTTCACCAAATCATCAAAGCGTAAGTTCGGGTCCAATATGTTCTTTTCAACGCTGGCAGCTCCAAACCAGAACAGAAAGATTTTGGGGGTAATGTTGAGAGTAGATTTGACCAGTTCCGTATACCACTGCCAGGTGTTAAAGCCCAGATGGTCCTCTTCGCCTAATTCGGTCTTGCTGTAAGGACGGAGGGTTTTCCAGCGTTTCGACGCGCCATTCCCCCAGCTTAGCGGCCTGGAGAAGGTTTGCGCAGAGACGGCCATATGCAGGTTCGCGCTGAAATCCAAAGATTTGCGCTGCTGAACAAGCTGAAGCATTTTCTTCAGGAAGGATAAATCCCAGTAGTCTCCGCCAGGCTGCAGAGCAGGGAAAATGGGAATCAGATTGTTCTGTTCAGCGACCCGCACAAATGGGAGATAGCGGTCAAGAAATCTTTCCACCAGGTCGCCTTGAGACCAGGTTCCGTCCAGCCACGAGGATTTTACATTGGGGCTTCTGAAGAAGGTCACATATTTAACCCCCCAACGGGCATAGGCAGCCAGAATTACCTTCAGGTCATCCGGTTTGATATCTGAGTTTACCGGCATGTCAAACTGAATAATTGGCTGAATGCCGGCCTTTACAAGACCCTGGATAAAATCTTCGGGGATAGCCTGCGCGGTAGGGCTTTTAAGAACCAGCCACGAAGCATTCAGCGCCTGTAATTCAGGGAGCCAAAGGCTCAAATCCCGAGCTTGATAGTGGTTCAAGTCCTGAAAGTAATGAAATCCAAGTCGTTTGTTCATAGTCACATCCGTGATTAGCGCCTCGCGTTATCGGAATAAGTGCAAGTATTATGCCAAAACGAGATAGAAATACCTGCTATAATTGCGCCGATGATTTTAATTACCGGCGGCATCGGATTTATTGGGGGGGAGTTAGTCAGGCAGTTAACTGCCATGGGATTGCCTTACCGTTACCTTTTGCAGCCTGGTGACCGCGATTATCTGCTGCCTAGAAATACCAGTTTCGACATCGTTGTCAGCGCACTCTCTGATGAACGGGGGTTAAAAGCAGCACTTAAAGACGTGGATGCCATATTCCATCTGTCCTCTGTGGAGCAAATTGCCGGACATCAGGATTTGCAGCAGGTGGAGGTGGGCAATGTGGAAACGCTGGCGAAAACAGCCAGCACCGCAGGAATAAAGCGCTTTTTTTATCTTAGCCATTTGGGCGCCGACCGCGCTTCGGCCTTTGGTTTAATGAAAGCCAAAGGCATCGCTGAACACGCAATTCAAAAAAGCGGCGTCCCATACACAATTTTCCGCAGCAGCATGGTTTACGGCCAGGGAGATGTTTTCAGCTCGTACCTGCTGGGATTGTTCAAGGTTTTCCCCTTCTTTGTCCCGATTCCCGGAGACGGCAGCGTTCTGCTGCAGCCAATCTGGGTGGGTGACCTTACTGCCTGTATGGCATGGTCGCTGAGCATGCCGGAAACCACCAATACAATACTCGAAATCGGGGGGCCGGAGCACCTCAGTTTCAGGGAGATTTTGACCCTCATTTCCGCAAGAATAAAGTCAAACAAGAAATTTCTTGAACTTAATCCATTACGAATGAACCGACTTATTCAGTTTATTCAAAGTACACGCAAAGGGTTCCCTGGCTCGGCCTTCTGGCTGGATTATCTTGCCGAAAACCGCATCTGCGCGTTAGATTCCCTGCCGCGCGTGTTTGGCATTAACCCTGCAAGATTTCAACAAAAAATTGATTATCTGACTGCGTCACAAAGGAAAAAATGAATCTCTGTATCCACGGCCACTTTTATCAACCACCTCGAGAAGACCCTATCTCAAATTACATTCCCGATGAAATCGGAGCCCAGCCTTTTGGCAACTGGAATGAACGGATATTGTCGGAATGTTACGCGCCAAATGCCCGCAACGGCAGCTTCCAAAAAATCAGTTTTAACGTGGGTCCGACCCTTATGCGCTGGATGGATGACTTCGCGGAAGAAACCTACGCGGCCATAACAGAGCAGGAACGCTGGAATTATGAGCAGTTTGGCGTAGGCAACGGCATGGCTCAGAGTTACAACCACAGTATCCTGCCGTTGGCCAACACTCAGGATAAGATCACTCAGGTGCGTTGGGGCATCAAGGATTTTGAAAAACGCTTTGGGCACAAGCCCGCCGGAATGTGGCTGCCGGAAACCGCCGTGGATACAGCGACCTTATGCGTATTATCTGACAACGACATCAAGTTTACAATTCTTGCCCCCTGGCAAGTCATTCCCGAAAATGGCGCAGAAGGACCCTACCTCATTAATTTGCCTGATGGAAGAGACCCTTTTGTCGTCTTCACTTACGACCAGGAACTCAGCACGCGCGTTAGTTTTCACCCTTCCTCGACGGTGAATGGCGATTTGTTTTTGGAAAGTATTTTGAGCAACCGCGCTAACAACGAAGATGGGCTGCTCTTGATTGCAAGTGACGGGGAATTGTACGGGCATCATCAGCCCTTTCGCGATTTATTCCTGAGCTATGTTTTGAACGGCGCGGCAGAAAAGCGGGGCGTACAGTGGACATATCCTGGTAAGTGGCTTAAGGAACACCGCGTCACCAGAAAAGCAACACTGGTGGAGAACACCTCCTGGTCCTGCATGCATGGAGTGGACCGTTGGCGAAGAGTCTGCGGATGCACACCAAAAGCAATCTGGAAAAACCCATTTCGCGCTGCCTTGAACCAGATTGGGGAATGGCTGGATGCGGCCTTTATCGATGTCATTGCTCCCATCTTTCCCGAACCGTGGGAATTGCGCCACCGATATATCGATGTCATGAACAAAGAATTGAACGTAGAGGAGTTGTGTCAGGAGCTTTCGGACGGAAGATGGCGGCCGGACCAGCTGCCCCGAATTGAGGATTTGCTTTCCGCTCAGTATGAACGACAGCGAATGTTCACTTCCTGCGGTTTTTACCACGATGAATTTCACCGGATTGAACCGCAGAACAATATCGCATATGCCGCAAAGGCAGTATTCCTGACCGAACGTGCTACCGGTCTGGACCTTGTGCCGGCGGCGTTGAACTTGTTAGGCCAGGTGCACAGCCAAAAAACAGGTCTGAGAGGAGATACAGTCTTCTCTCAGACCTTGCTGCGCGCTAAAGAGGAATGCGTGAGCTAATCCAGCGCTCTCTGCAATTTTTCCAGTTGGTATTCCGAAGCTTTTAAGCCATCCTGTAGGCGGGAGAAGTGCGATTCTGCCTGGATATTCTTTTCCAGCAGTTCCACAGTCGTCGTATCCGCCTGGGACGCGAACCAGAGAATGGAAGCCACCCGCATGTACCAGAGCATGTCTTCAAACTTTTCCTGATTAAACCAGAGCACTTTGTTGTACTCGTTCACTTCAATGTATTCCCGCAGCTGCTCATCCTGAAGCCATTTATCGAGAAGCTGCGGTGTCTTGAGGGTCTGAATCTCTTCCAGCCAGGAGGTATTCGTAATCATCCAGCGCACAGCTTGGCAGGCTTTCCAGGCTTCATAGTCGCCAAAGCCGAGCTGACTCAGGGCTTTTGTGACCAGGCTGACAGCCGGTTCCTCATCCAAAACCTGACGGCTTCTTTGCCGGCATTCTGCGCTCGCGCTGCTGCCGGCCAGATTGGAGAAGAAAGCCCATACCAGCAGGACGATCTTTCGCCGCGGGTCATCCAGGAGTTCAGGACCAAGCGCTTTTGTGAAACGCGGGGTCATGCGCGTCAGAGATAGGCCGGCGTTTTTAGAGAAGTTCTCGAGGTCCAAAATCTGCCGCAGCTGTTTCTCCAGAATAGAGCGCATTTTGGCATCGCCACATTCGGGAACGCTGCCTGTACGGCGCAGCCCTTCCTGCGCCCGGGCAGTAAGGTCAAGGTTGTGATTGAGCAGGGAATCAAACGACTCAGCTCGCAATGGGTCCTTGCTGGCAGTCAAAAGATTATTCAGGTTCTCAGCGTTGATGATTTCCCCCAAAGGCTGGAGGATGGGACCGAGTGCGATTTCCCGTCTGGCAATGTCCAGATTTGGAACGCCTCTGCCGTTCAGATGGCTGTTTAGTTCCGCGTAATCGCGGCCATAGACCACGGAGAAATCCATCAACACCTGGTGCCCGTACGCATTGAGATTGAAATACATGCCCCGCTCGTGAATATCCTTGGCAGACCGTATATATTCAAGATGGTGCGTGTAGTCACGGAAGGTTACAAATGCGTCAGAGTCATTTGGAAGCCCAAGAGCGTGGGCAAGGTCCCTGGTCTCCTGATGTGAGCCTCCGGCACTTTTCACTAGGAAAGGAGCCGATTGTTTAATCCACCCGGCGGTATCCCCAAAGCGGTTGTTATAAACTACCAGCGCACGCTGATCTCCATCGCTGTTGGAATACGCGTAAACGTTTTCATCGACGCCTTGCGCGGTGTGGAAGTCGTAGAGCATGAAGTTTTCGACGTTGGCAAACAGTCGCCGTCTGTGCAATATCGGGAAAATGTCTGATTCGTGCCGCCTGACCAGGTAGGGGTCAGGGGTCTCGTCCCAGTATGGGCGGTAGTATTCCATTCCATATTTCTCCGCGTATCCTTCAACCTGTCCGTGCCCGAACATGGGCAGTCCCGGCATGGTGGACATTACGGTGCAAATGCCAAAATATTTATCGCCCTTCCCGAATTGCTCCACGGCCGTCTTTTCATCCGGGTTGTTCATAAAGTTGACATACCGTTTGAGAATTTGCGGGTCGTAGATTAATGTGTTTTTTATCAACTGACGGTATTTGTCGTTTTCCTCATTGCGCAGCATGTTCATAAAGGCGCTGTTGTACACGCGGTGCATGCCCAGGGTGCGCACAAAGTAACCTTCCATCAGCCAGAAGGCTTCGGCCAGGAGCAAAGTGTCCGGGACTTCCCTGGCAACCCGTTCAACGACTTCGCGCCAGAATTCCTCGGGCATGGCGCGGTCAAATTCCTCGCGGGTCATCGCGTGGTCGGCTCGGGAGGGGATATCCCCGCCGGTACCGGGCTGTGGGAACCAGAGACGCTGGTAATGTTTTTTGGTCAGCGTCATCGCCGCGTCAAAGCGGATGATTGGGAATTTTCTTGCCACTTCCAGAATAGTCTGGATGACTGCCTCGCGCACGGTGGGATCAAGGTAATTTAGCTGCGCTGTGTCATTCCAGGGCATGCTTGTACCGTCGTTGCCGTGATAGATGTATTTGGTCTGCCCGTTTCTATGGTCGTAACGTTTAAAGACCACTGCCGCGTCGCTGCGGGTGTAGTAGTGGTCCTCGAGGTTTATGCTCACATCAGGATTCCTGGACAGGTCAGGACCGTTGAATGTGTAACCAGGAAAGGGACTGTAATCCAAAGAAATGAACCATTCTGGATGTTCATAAACCCAATCGGAATCAATGCCCATGTGGTTGGGCACCATGTCACTGGCCAGGCGTATACCGCGCTGCCCGGCGCGGTGGCTGAGATTGCGGTAGGCTTCCTCTCCGCCCAGCCGTTCGGCGATTTGATAACGCGCGAGAGAATAGGCTGAGGAAACCGCGTCTGGATTGCCGCAGCGCTGTTTAATCTCTCTGGAGGCTTCGCTTCTCTCCCACAAGCCAATCAGCCACAAACCTGTAAATCCCCAGGCAGCAAGCCGGTCCAGCGTTTCATCGGGGATTTGGTCAAGGCGTTCGATTGGCCGCTGGTACTGCCTGGAGAGCTGATTGAGCCAGACAAAGCTGTTTTTTGCGATCATTACCACGCGCGGCATCCAATCGCTGTCGGGGCTGAAGCGCTCCACCTCGGAAAGCCCTTCCGCGCGGTAATCAGGCACCAACGTTGGGCCGGGTCCGGTGAACGCCATGCGTTGTTCTTCTTTGAGGAAGTCGAGGCTTCCCAGGAGTCGGTAAAGAAATTTTCCAAGCAAATTTCCCCAATGCTGGCGGATATATTCCAGCTGTCCGCTTAACGACTGCGGAACCACAATCGCCGGCGTGCGCAGCATCGTGACCAGGTCCTGATGCTCCGGTCCAAATTCGGGCTGTCTGGCAAAGAAGACCTTAATTCCATCAACGACCTGTTCGTAAGCGGTTTTTTTGCGCAGATTTTCATCAGAAAAGAGTTCCGAATACACGGCGGCGGCAGGATTCTGGTTGGTCAGCCACAACATCAAAAGCTCTTCGAGCGCAATCTTTGAGTTTGCCACTCCATCGGTGGAACCTTTGAGGTAATCTTGTACTGAAAGCTGCCCTTGATACACCTGAACAGGCGGGAACTCCCTGGAAAAAGCAGTAAGCGTTGCCAGTAATTTTTCTTCCCCCAGCTTGTGCGAAATTTCGGTGTAAAGCGCGTCACGCAGGTCTTTTCCGTATTCCTTGTAATATTCGGATACGACCAGATGGAAGATTTCGTCAATTAAACCAAGTGCGTTCATCTGTCCGGCCGAAACGAACCCGGCATCACCAGGTTTTTTCGTCGCGTTTATCTGTTGGGCGAACTTTCGGGCAGCCTGAAAATTGGCAAAAATGACATTGCCGTTCGTTGAAAAAAGCAGTTGGTCGAATCCGTATTTCTCACGGGACAGGCGTGAAACATGAAACTCCATCATGGAATTCTCTCCTTTGTTAATCGCGCATGGGTTCACAGTAGAACCGGTAATAAACAGCCTACCAGAGAAATTGTATCATTCCTGATGCAGTATGTGGGTAGTAATATTCGAGCCTGACCCGCCAATATTCTGTGCCAGCCCCCAACGGGCGCCGCTCACCTGGTTTTTTCCAGCCTCACCGCGCAGTTGGAGCGTAAGCTCGACCAACTGATAGATACCGGTGGCGCCGACGGGGTGGCCGCGGGCTTTCAGTCCCCCCATTGTTGCTACAGGAATCCGGCCGTTTATGGCTATTTCACCTTCGTTGGCAAGTTTTGGAGCCTGACCGGGAGCACAAAATCCCGCTGCTTCCAGAGACAACGCTGCCATGATTGAGAAAGCGTCGTGATATTCAAACAGGTCAATATCCTGCGGGGAAATGCCGGCTTGCTGATAGGCTGCACGCGCGGATTTTTCTGCCGCCGTCAGACGCAGTGGGTTGGGGCGGTTCTGCAAAGAGATTGTGTCTGTCGCGGAAGCGGAAGCTGCCACGCTGACAGTTTTGCCGGAGGACGGCTTTTTACTGGTAATAAGGATGGCTGCAGCGCCGTCGCTTACCGGGGAGGCGTCCAGCAGGTTGATTGGCTCGCAAACCATACCTGCCCGCTCATAATCCATCATGGTAATTGCCTTCTGGAAGCGGGCGTTGGGATTGGAGACCGCGTTCGCGTGGGCGTTGATGGAGAAGGCGGCAAAGTCTGTTGTTTTCCAGTTGTATTCATGCATATAACGCTGCATGACGAGCGCGTTCAGAGCGACAAACGACACGCCAAGATCGACTTCAAGGTCAGCGTCCGCGGCTGTAGCAAGACTGGCTGTAATTTCCGAGAGAGGCGAGTCAGTCATTTTTTCCACGCCCACCACAAGCGCCGTGGAGAGCTCGCCGGAAGCCACCGCCATTACAGCCGCTCTGAATGCGGCAGACCCGGACCCGCAGGCGGATTCAATGCCGAGCCCTTCCCGATGATGCATTCCCAACCAGTCAGCCATCAAGGCTCCCAGTTGGAGCTGATGATTCGCCGTGCCAGACATCATATTGCCCACAAAAATGCCGTCCGGATACCCCAGGTCAGCATCCTGCAGTGCCAGCAGGGCGGCCTCGCCAGCGAGTTCTTTCAAGGATTTTTCCCAATTCTCGCGAACCGGCGTCTGACCAATGCCGGCGATATATATCTTTTGCATAAAAACCTCGCTGTGTTGGTTATTCAGTAGGTATTTTAGCCCACATTCCTATCCAAAACTCTCAAATCCTGTTTCTGTTTGTATAATTCCTGCATCTAGAAGATTGGAGCGACCATGAGAATATTCGATATCAGCGTGGGGATTGATGAAAACCTGCCAGTTTGGCCAGGCGACCCGGAACCCGTGATTAAATGGATAGGCAGGCTCGAGGCGGGGGATCAGGCGAACATTAGCGCGCTGAATTTTGGTGCGCATACCGGCACGCACATAGACGCCCCTTTTCATTTTCTCCCGGATGGACAAGCTCTGGATGCTATCCCGTTATCCACATTGATTGGCGATGCACAGGTGCTCGCGGTACCTGAAGATGTGTTCCTGATTACAGCCGACGTTCTCAGGAGTTTGCAGAAAATTAAAAGCGAAAGGCTACTGCTTAAAACCCGCAACAGTAGGTTTTGGTCAGAGAGTCAGGCGCAATTCCGCACAGATTTCACAGCGCTCGATTCCTCAGCGGCTGAATATATAGTACAGGCCGGCGTCAGATTGGTCGGGGTTGACTATCTCTCGGTCGCGCCTTACGACAATCCCGCACCGACCCACGAAATTTTGTTGAGAGCAGGCGTGGTAATTTTGGAAAGCCTGGACTTAAGCCAGGTGAGCGCTGGCCGATACGAATTGATTTGTCTCCCGATAAAACTAACCGGCCGGGAAGCCGCCCCCGCGCGGGCAGTGCTAATCCCTCAATAAATAAAAGTATTGCGCGTAGGCATTATATTAATTGTCAAAATTCTATTGTTGGCATTGTCAAAAGATGAAAGGCAAGGGTTTCCAAATCCTTAGCCTTCTTCGAGGTTCCCAATTCATCCAGGATTTCTTCCAAATGCTTAAGAATCACCGGATCATCGCCGACAAAGCGGGAAGGGTCAATTTCCCCGCTGAAGATATCTTCCAGGCCCAGCCGGCTGTACAGTTCACTGACCATCCCGTAACTCCACTGGTCAGATATTTTCAGCTCATCAGCCAGGTCCCGCCTTCCAATGGAAAAGATAATCGCCAGGCGCGCGATTTCTTCCTGTCGGTCTGTCAGCCCGGGAAAACTGCGGCCGGATATGATTAATTTATTCGCGGGCAGTTCATACGGATTATTCTTTAATGCATCGAGGACGCCCGGTGTGAAAACAACTTTATTTTCGTAGGCAAAAGTGATGGCCCATGCCAGCGATGAGGATATTTCGGATTTAATCAGGTAACCCGCAAAAATGCGCGGGTTGAGTCGAAAGAAAACACTATCAATCACCTGCGTGCCGACGCATAAGATTTTTGTCTGTTTGCCCGCCTGCTCGTTCAGGGAACTTACCATGGTCGGATTATCGCGATAGGAATCCAAATCGACAAGGAAAAGATCGGGGCTGGGGTGGCCGGGTTCGCGCAGTTTCTCGAAATCTGCGTGGCAGGTGATTTCCGCGATCACGCGGGTTCGCCAATCTCGAACAAGCAGCAAGGACATCCAATTCCTGGCATAAATGTCATCGCTTACAATCGCCACCAAAATATCTTTTGCCATAAGCCAATTCCTTCATTTTTCTGATGCAGTCTTGAATTATAATTGTGAAAACTTATTTTAAGTCCAGATAAAGAGGTGCCTTATGGTTAAGAGAGTAGCTATCCTGACAAGCGGCGGTGACGCCCCCGGCATGAACGCTGCCATCCGCTCGGTAGTACGCTGCGGTATCAGCAAAGGCTGGCACATGTACGGCGTTCAACACGGATACAAAGGTCTCATTTCCGGCAATATTGATGAAATGACCACCCGCGATGTGGGCGGCATTATTCAACGCGGTGGAACTATCCTGGGCAGCGCGCGCTGCCCCGAATTTATGACGGTAGACGGCCGAAAGCTGGCCATCCGAAATATGCACCAGCTTGGTATCGACGCCTTGGTGGTCATTGGGGGCAATGGCTCCCAAACTGGCAATTACGAACTCCACCGCATGGGTTTCCCGGTGGTTGGCATCGCCTCCACGATTGACAACGACCTGTGCGGCTCGGATATCACCATCGGCGTGGATACCGCCCTCAATATCGCGCTTGAAGCGATAGACCGCCTCAAGGTGACAGCCTCTTCCCACCAGCGCGCTTTTATCCTGGAAGTGATGGGACGGAAATGCGGTTATATCGCCTTAATGTCAGGTATCGCGGGCGGCGCGGAAGCGATTACACTGCCCGAAGTTCCCACGGACCCGGAAGAACTCGCGCAAACCCTGCAGCAGGCCTATGAGCATGGAAAATCCCATGCTTTGGTTGTAGCCGCGGAGGGAGCTGATTACAATGCCGCAAAACTGACCGAATTCTTTGTCAATAACAGAGACCGGCTTGGTTTTAGCGTCCGGAGCACCATCCTTGGACACGTTCAACGCGGCGGCACCCCCAGCGCGTACGACCGCACTCTGGCCAGCCGCCTGGGGCTTGGCGCCGTGGAAGCCCTGGATCGCGGCGAAACCGGCGTATTGGTCGGTCAGATTGCCTCAAAAATAACCACGACGCCGCTTGAGGACATCGTGGGAAAAACCAAAGGCCTGGATATGGAATTGGTGCGTCTGGCAAAAATGTTGGACTAAACCTTCTTCATTCGCAAATACGCTTCGATAAAACCGTCAATACCCCCGTCAAGGACGCCCTGGGTATTGGCGGTTTCATATTCTGTGCGGTGGTCCTTGACCATCTGATAGGGATGCAGGACGTAAGAACGAATCTGGCTGCCCCACTCGACCTTTTTAAACTCGCCTTTCAATTCCGCGACAACTTCATCATGCGCCTGCATCTGAAGCTCGAACAGACGTGAGCGCAGCACTTTTAGCGCGTTTTCCCGGTTTTGGGTCTGAGAGCGTTCGTTTTGGCAGGTCACAACCAGACCGGTTGGCAGATGGACGATACGAACCGCCGTCATATTTTTCTGCACATTTTGTCCGCCGGCGCCGGAAGATTTATATACTTCAATGTTGATATCTTCCGGTCGAATGATTACCTCATCGGTATCCTCAAGTTCGGGCAGGACTTCCACCAGGGCGAACGAAGTGTGCCTGCGGTGTGCCGCGTCAAAAGGAGACAGCCGTACCAGACGGTGAACGCCTTTTTCGGATTTTAGAAGGCCGTAGGCAAGCTTGCCCTGGACCAGGATTGTCACCGATTTTATGCCGGCTTCTTCCCCAACGGTGCGATCCAGGATTTCTGTCTTGAAACCGCGCTGTTCTGCCCAGCGCAGGTACATTCTCTCGAGCATGGCAGCCCAATCCTGCGAATCAGTGCCGCCAGCGCCGGAGTGGACAGCCAGGAGCGCGTTGCCGTGGTCGTACTTTCCGGAAAGTAGAAGCTCTGTTTCTTTTTTCGCGAGAGTCTCTTCCAGCGCGCTGATTTGGGCGGTGATTTCTTCCGTCAGCGAGCCGTCATCCATTTCGATAAGCGCTTTGAGGTCCTGGATTTCCGCGTTGAAGGCCTGCCATTCTTCCACAACCCCGGTCAGGTCCGAGATGCGTTTCATCACCTGTTGGGCCGCGTCCGGCGCGTTCCAAAAGTCGGGGGATTCTGAGGTCTTCTGAAGGGTCAGCAGTTCCTTTTGTTTCGCTTCGAGGTCAAAGATGCTCCTGAAGGGAACGGCACTGCGCTTCGATGGTCTCAATACGGTCGGAAAGGTCTGACATGAAGTATCTCCAGATAATTAATGTTCAAGAATGCCGTTGACAAAGGCTTCCCGATTGAAAAGCTGCAAGTCTTCCACGCGTTCACCCAGGCCGGCATATAGAATCGGCAAACCCAACTGTTTTTTGATGGCAAAGGCCATCCCGCCTTTCGCAGAGGTATCCAGTTTGGCCAAAAGCGCCCCGTTCAGGTGGACGGCCTTGCTAAAAGCAGCAGCCTGCTGCAGCGCGTTTTGACCGGTAGTGGTATCCAGGACTATCCAGGAGTAATGCGGCGCGCCGGGCAAAGCTTTGCCAGCAACACGGTATACCTTCTTGATTTCTTCCATCAGATTGTAGCGGGTGTGCAGCCTGCCGGCAGTGTCAATCAAGACCACCTCGCTCCCGCGGGAAACGGCGGATTTGATGCCGTCGTAGGTTACCGCGCCCGGGTCGCTTTCAGGCTGCGCGGTTATGATGGGGACATCGATGCGCCTGCTCCAGACCTCCAATTGGTCCACAGCGGCAGCACGGAAGGTATCCGCTGCTACCAGCAAGACTTTTTTCCCCATGTTCTTGTAACGGGCGGCGAGCTTGGCAATCGTCGTCGTTTTTCCTGAGCCGTTTACGCCTGCTATCAGGATAACCGTTGGTTGAAAATTCATCAGCGGTTCTTCCGGTTGGTCTAAAAGCCTGATAAGCTCTGATTTGAGCAGGGAATACAGCTGCTCGGTCTTGGTTAAGCCCTGCCTCGCGACCTGTTCCTGGCAATTGTTGATAAGGGTTATGGTTGTTTCTACACCAATATCTGCCTGGATTAAGAGAGCTTCCAGCTCATCCCAGGTGTCGTCATTAATTTGGGTGGCGCCAAAAAAAGTGGATACTTTGCCGAAGGCAACGTCGCGCGTTTTTGTCAGGCTTTCACGCCATTTCTTCAGTAAATCGCTCATAGGTTGTGTATTATAACGGGTTTTGGCTGCTGGCTAATTGGCCGCATCCAGCCTGGATTTCAATTCCCCGGCGCAAACGCACCGTGACCGGTATTCCACGTTCAGCAAGCGCGTCCGCGAAGGCCTGCACTTTTTCCTTTGAGGAACCCTGCAAGGGATAGGCTTTGCTGGGGTTTAGGGCAATCAGGTTTACATGGCAAAGCATGCCCTTCAATAAGCCAGCCAGTTGGGCTGCTGCAGGCTGGGTGTCGTTCAGGTCTTTAATAAGGGCGTACTCAAAGCTGATGCGGCGGTGGGTAAGTTCGGTGTAAGCCCGGCAGGCGGAAATCAGGTTCTTTAATGGGTAGATCCGATTGGCCGGCACAATCTGGCTGCGCAGCTCGTTATCAGCTGAGTGAAGGCTGACAGCCAGGTTCACCTGGAGGGATTCGCGGCTGAATTTTTCAATTTTTGGGATGATGCCAACAGTGCTGATAGTGATGCGGCGCGCCCCGAAGTTCATGCCAGTGGAATCTGTCAATCGCCGCAGGGATGCCATGGTCGCGTCATAATTCAGGAAAGGTTCTCCCATTCCCATATAAACGATATTTGTCAGCTTCTTGCCTTCTGTTTGCAAATGCCGCATGTAATGAATTACCTGCGCAAGGATTTCTCCGGTGGAGAGGCCACGCTGATATCCCATCTGACCGGTGGCGCAGAAAACACAGCCCATTGGGCAGCCGACCTGCGTGGAAATGCAGAGAGAGTTCCGTTCTTCGTACCGCATCAGCACCGTCTCAACGCTCAGGTTATCATGAAGGCCGAACAATGTTTTTTCAGTCAGTCGGTCTTTGGAATGCAGGGAGGCGCGCGGGGAAAGAGGGCTCAGTGTGTAACGCTGCGCGAGCGCTGTGCGCAGATTGGAGGGAATATTTGAGAACTGTGAAAAATCATCGTAAAGATGCTCATAAAGGCCGCTCCAAATTTGCCTGGCGCGAAATAGAGGCTGGCCAAGCTCATTCAGAGCCTGAACCAATTCCTCAAAATCCAAATCGTAAATCAGGGCGTCAGCCATAAATTAGCTCAGTTAAATCAGCCGCGATAATATTCGGCTTGGGCTGCCAGGCTTCGGCCTGAGGCAGCGTCGAAACCCCGGAGAGAACCAGGCCAGCAAGGCAGCCGGAACGCTGAGCGCCTGCGATATCCGTCTCCAGTCGGTCACCAATTCCCATCACGTTCTCTGGGCGGAGCCCCAATATGCGGTACGCGTGTTCGTACATCGCGGTGAAAGGCTTACCAATAATCAGCGGGTCCCGGCCGGATGCCGTTGCGATGGCAGCCACCATCGTGCCCGCGCCTGGGAATAACCCCTGAGGGGTGGGGAAGGTGGCGTCTGCGTTGGTGGCGATAAAAGGCGCGCCAGCCCGAGCGAGAAGCGCTGCGTTGCGGATTTTTTGGTAAGTCAGCCTGACATCCATCCCGACCACGATAATTTTTGCATCGTGATAATTATCTTCCTGGGAGATGGTGAACCCGTGCTCCTGCAAAACCAGTTTCAGGGAATCCGAGCCGACCACATAGACGCACGTCCCTTCAGGATAGTGATTCTGAAGGTACAGCGCGGTTGTCCCTGCGGACGTGATAATGTGCTCCTCTTTAACAGAAAGGCCAAAGCCCCGCAGCTTTTCCTGATACTCCGCCGCGGTTTTGGTGGCATTATTGGTCGCGAAGACATAACTTAAACCTAAATCGGAGATCTTCCGAAATAAGGCTGGAAGATCCCCGATGGGTTGTGTATCCCGCCAGAGGACGCCGTCCATGTCTAATATAAGCCCCTTCAGATGGGGGAACTTATCCGTGAGCATTAATCCTCCGGCAATTGATTTTTTTTACTTGACCGGCGGTTGAAGCACTTTATCAACGATACCGTAGCTGACCGCTTGTTCCGCTGTCAGGAAGAAGTCGCGTTCTGTGTCCCGTCTGATTACCTCAATGGGCTGGCCGGTAACGTCGGCGAAGAAACTGTTCAGGGCATTCTTAAGGCGCATGATTTCGTGCGCCATAATTTCGATATCCGTGGCCTGACCTTCCGCGCCGCCAAGCGGCTGATGCATGTGTATGGTCGCATGCGGGAGCGCGTAGCGCTGACCTTTGGCGCCGCCAGCCAGCAGTACCGTTCCAAAACTGGCGGTAACGCCAACCGCGACCGTGCTGATTTTGTTCGGAATCATCTGCATCGTGTCAAGGATTGCAAGGCCCGAATAGATGGAGCCGCCGGGCGAATTGATGTACATCTGGATGGATTTATCCGGGTCTTCCCGGCTCAGATAAAGAAGCTGTGCGACGACCAGGTTGGCCACCTGGTCGTTAATGGCTGACCCTACGAAAATAATGCGTTCTTTGAGCAGAAGCGAATAGATGTCATAGGCGCGTTCGCCGCTTCCGGAAGATTCCACAACCATCGGAATCACTGATTTGATTAGGTTGGTATCCATAGGTTTCCTTTTCTTCGAAGAGATTTTGAAGAGTTTAGCGTACGACTATTAGATTCTTGTTATATAAAGGCAGGCGCCTGATAAGAAATCAGGCGCCGCTCAGTAAAAGAGTTAATCGGCAGTGGTGTCGTCTTCAGCAACCTGCGGTTGGGGTTCTGTCTCTGCTTCCGCTTCTGTTGGCTTTGGCGGAATAGATTCAGGGCTGGCAATGGTGCGCAGCTGCATGCGAATAGCATTTTCCAGAGCCCGATTGGCCGCTTCCATTGAAATCGCGTTGGCGAATTTCTTCTCTCCAAGCTCTTTCTGAACTTCCTGGAGCTCGCCGCTCATGATGAGCTCGTTGATGATTGTAGAAATCTGTTTCTCGAGCGTTTCATTACTGATTTTTATATCAAATTTTTTGCTCAAGGCTTCCATAACCAGCGAGCGTTCCAGGCGGTTAATTGCGGTCGGGGTGACTTCTTGCTTGATAAATTCTTCTCTTTCAAGCTTGCGCATCTTCAGGTAGACATTGAGGTCAAGATTCCGATGGGAAAGCTCGTGCTCGAAACGATGCAAAACCTGTTCTTCTTCTTCCTTCAGCATCTGAGGAGGATATTTTATCTTGGCGTCTTTCCGAACACGATCGACCAGACCAAGATAGTACTTATCTTCATATTCCGCGGTCGATTCAGCCTTCAGCCGCTCCATAACGGCCGCTCTCAGCTCCTCAACACTTTTGAAATTCCCCATCTCGGTGAGGAAATTTTCATCAATTTCAGGCAGCTGCATTGCCTTGACGGACTGGATATTAATAGTGAAACGGACTTTTTTACCGCGCAGTTCTTCATCAGCCGCGTCTTCAGGGAATTCATGGATGATAACGGCGTTTTCGCCGGCTTTGTATCCAAGCAGAGACCGCGCAAAACCTTGGAACGGCCATTCAGTTTCACGCTGTTCAGCTTCTGTCGGAATGAGCACCTGCTGGGGCGCTGCTTTAATTAAATCCGGGTTTTCACCCTCTGCGGGTTCCAGGTTGACCGCTTCAAGGGTAACATAAAGCAGGTTGCCTTCCGCGGCAGGTGTCTCAAGGGGAACAATCGTGCTCGCGTTCTGTCGAGCGCGCAAGATAAAGTCGTCAATTTGCTGCTCGCTTACTTCCGGAAGAACGTAACTCTCCCTAAGGCTTTCAACATCGCCCAGCTCTACTTCGGGTTCCAACGGAATTGTGAAGAGGAAGATCGGAGGGTTTTCGCTCTTGATTTCGTCCAAATTGCCCGGTCCATAAGGCTTTACCTGTGCTTCCTCGAGCACCTCCGGATAAACCTTATCCAGAAGCAGTTCTATGGCTTCCTCTTTGATGCTTGCTTCGCCAACGTGGCTGAGCACCATCGCGTAAGGCGCCTTGCCCGGTCGAAACCCTGGGATGCGGGTGCGCTGGGATATTTTTCGAGCTGCTTTGTGCATGTACTGCTCAAAAAGCTCAGGCTCAAATTCCGCGGTAATCCTAACCTGATGATCGTCTGTAAACTCTTTTTGTAATTTCAAAATATACCTCTCGTTAGTTAAAAAATGCTGTGGGGAAAGAGAGGCTCGAACTCTCACGCCTTGCGGCACATGATCCTAAGTCATGCCTGTCTGCCAATTCCAGCACTTCCCCTCGAACTGAAAATTATAAGCGAGAGAGGAAGTCAAGTCAACAAATGGACAACCAGAAGAACTCGCAGGTGGAAAATGAAGACCGAAAAATGCGTATAGACATATTACCTTAGTAAAAAACAATTAAAGCTGCACCTCGAATCAAAACCAAACAACATGTGCCCATCACTTGCCCAATACCAAGCCCAGCGGCATTTACCGAATGTTTGTAGCTCTATCTCACTATCTGGTCAGGTAAGGCAAGAACACGCTGTTGCCGCTTACAAAAACATGCGTAAAAGACGGAACGGAGATAAATCCTGCCGCGTCTGTCACAACCAATGAGAATGTCAGCGTTGCCGTTTGCCAAGGGGCAACATATGAGGGCGCAGCTGTATTCGCGTTTTGCAGCAGGACGGTTGGGCCGCTTACCTGGGTCCAGGCATACGTCAATGGATAATTCCCATCGGGATCCATGCTGGCAGAGCCGTCCAGCGTCACATTAGAAAGCATGCTCACGGTTTGGTCTGGACCGGCATTCGCGATTGGAATTTGGTTCGCAACCACATTAATTGTGACTGAGTCGGGACCCGAACCCTGCCCGAGGCTGTCTGTCACATGCAAATTAAAGGTCAGCGTGCACGGTGAAGGCGGCGCAATGAAATTTGGATTTACAGCGTTTGGATTGCTGAGAACCACGCCGGGGCCGCTGGTTTGCAGCCATGAATAGATAAGCGGGAGATTCCCATCCGGATCATAGCTGGCGCTTCCATCAAGAATTACTGAGGCATTAATACTCACAAATTGGTCCGGACCCGCGTCAGCAATGGGAGGTGTGTTTAGCACGGTCACATTGACATAATCCGGGTTGGATATTCCGCCGGCGCTGTCGCTAATAACCAGCTGGAAGGTCAGAATGCATGGGCTGGAGGGCGCGGAAAAGGATGGATTAACGGACCCGGGATTGCTTAATGAGACTGCCGGTCCTGCCACCTGGCTCCAGAGGTAAGTCAGCGGATAATTGCCGTCAGGGTCGTAACTGCCGCTGCCGTCCAGCGTCACCAGGACCATTGTGAAAAGCACCTGGTCGGGTCCCGCGTTGGCAACCGGCATTTGATTGGTCGAACCGGTATAACTGAGCGTCGCCGTCATGTTCGAGCCGCTGTTGCTGATGCTTGTCGCAGAAGCGTAACTATCAGCGCCAGAATAAAGCCGGCTGTTCGGGGAGGAGTTGTAATCAAAAGTGCGGTTGTTTGTCACCCCGGGATAAGGATCGCCGTTATCACCGCGTTCAGCATCATAGGAATCGCCTTGCATAAGCTCGTCCAGGCCGTCGGCTTGTATAAATTTCATCAATGGGTGGTATTCATTCGCGTTGGCATTGTTATAAAAAGTCACCCCCTCATCAATGTGCAGAATATTGAGTCCCGCGCCTGGCAGAGCCGCGTCGTAGCCCGTGAGCTGACGGTTTTCCACCAGAAAGTACTCCCCGGAACCAGAATGCTGCATCCATTCCCAGTCAATGCCGCCCGGATTGGGACGCAGCAGATACGCAGAGGCGTTGGTTTCCGCCAGGGGGATCGATACGCTGCTGATCGTACCAGTTATTGCCGTGGGGGTGATCCACCCCTGATACCATTTCAACCAGGCGTCCGGAAATGCAGGAGTGCTGCCCGGATAGCTTCCACTGAGGTAATTCCAGCTTCCGGAACCCATGACAGACCACTGCCCGACGCCGTCCGACGAGCCGTCTGTATCATAAAGATCCGGCCAGGTGAGGTCGTGCCCCAGTTCGTGGACGATAATGCCCATTGTAGCCATATGGTCCTGATGGATTTCCCCCACCTGGGCGTACCCGCCGTTGTGATTGGGATCTCCAATAATTTTCCCATCCAACGTAGGCGGCGTCGTGTCATAAAAGTAATAGCGGTGCGCCCAAATACTGGGGGAGTTATTGGAGTAGGAACGTTCATAACCCGCCACGACCACAATCAGGTGCAGTTCATTAAGCGAAATGTAACCGTCTGCGTTGCTGTCAAAATTCGCAAAATTTACATAAGAATCAGCTGCTATCAGGGCATTTTTTGTAATCAGTTGATTGGCGACTGACCAGCTATTGCCGGTATTCGGATGGGTATACCCGAGATTCAGCCAGCCTATAACCCCGTCGTTAGCGGTTCCGTAAGATTCTGCTGCCGCATTAAGACTGAGCTGATTAAACGATGAATCCAGATAATAATCCCGCACGCTGTTGCTGCTGGCGCTGAAAACAAGCGAGGCAAAACTTGATGCAGTGTATATACCTGAACGGTCGGAAAAACTGGCAAGCAGAACGAGTGTTGGCTGCGTGCCGATATTCTGGGCGTTCAGCCCGACATTCTCAATTTGTGGATAGGTTGGGATGAACGAAGGGCGCAGGTGCTTCGGTATTCCCTGCGGCACGGAGAGATTTGCGGGAATGTACAGCCCTTTTACCCGTGCCGGAACCAACTCCCCGGCCTCCGAGAGCTGAGCATACACCCACCACCCGGATGGCAACTGCAGGACGGCGTACCCCTCCAGAGTGTCATAACCGTTGGCCCATTCATCACCCCACTGGCGCGCCGCAAAGGTTGTGCCATCCGGTTGTTCCAACACCTGCTCCACCGGAGCCGCAGGTGAAGCAGACGCGGACTCGATTGGGAAAAGAGCGATGAGCGCGCAGAGAACGATGCCGACACATACGCAGACAACAGTTCTGTTCATGCTTCACCTCCGAAGTTCAGAATATCAAAGAACAAAGCAATCGGATTTAGGCCAATCCTGGCAGGGATTTTGATTCTCCCCGCCAACGTGGAATTTTCGTACATTATCTAAATGCGGCTTCACTGAACGATGGACGACAGCCCCTGAGAGCTATGCGTGCGTCATTCTCAAGGCTGCTTATATTTTTAGTATATAAGAAAATTTGGAAAATCAGAAATTTCGTGCGCGTATCGAAATCCCAAACCACTTTTTTTCAGCAGGCCGCATAAACGGTTTGCCATCTTCATTCAGAGCGAAGCGCAAGGTGGCCTTAAACCACGGCTAAATCGAAAGCCTGGACTGGGAGCGGCAGCTGGATGCCGCCTTTCAGCGTCCATTCCATCAGTACCTCCGGGGCAATGCCAAACGGCAGCAGCACGCTCCCTCCGGCTTTTGCCAGCAATTCCATGTATTTGCGCAGGTCCAACGAATGCGGGTCGACTTTTCCGCTCAATTCCCAGGCGCGCACGTCCGGTTCGCCCTGCATAAACAGAAAACGCACGCGCTGGCCGGGGCGGACTTGCATGCCGGCTTTGACCAGCTGCCGCGCCGCGCGCACGGCCGCGGTCGCGCTTTTGTACGCTTCGAGCGCGTAGCTGACTTTGCCGTTGATTACCAGCAATTCCAGCGGGACGCGCCCCGCTTTTAAGGCTGCCAGCGCGTCCTGGTAAACCTCAAAGGCAGCGTTAAGCGCCTGGGGGAGTTCCGAGCGGTTCCTTGCCTGCCCAAGCCGCGCAATCATCTCGGTTTGCACCTGCCCAATCCAGCGCGGGGTATCCCTGCGGCGGGCTTCCAGGCCGCGGACTTTGATTTCCCCGCTCTGGAACACGCCAAAATAGCGGTTGGCAATCGGGATGCGCGCGTCCATTTTGGAGGGAAGAAAAGCAACCCAGCGGAAAACCCCATCCAGAGCAATGGCAAGTCCGGTGCGGTTCACAATTTTATGCATCACTTCCTCAAAATGCTCTGGTTTGCTGCAGCCTTTCTTTTTGAGCCAGAGCGCGTCCACGTACATCTGCAGCACTTCAAAACCTTCTTCCTCAGCCACCTCCTTGGCGAGCATCAGCACCTCGCGTCCGCCCCTGGTCACCGCTTCGTGCGCTTCAATGCGTCCGTAGCGGGCGTTTTTGTAGCCAAGAAAGCCAAAACAAACCACCAGCAGCCACTTAAGCGCCGATGAGCGCGCTTTGAGCATCTTTGCCATGGGATGGTCCGGCGGATACGAACGTGTTTTAGCCTTCAGCGCCACGCGTTTTTCGTAAATTGGTTTGAGCGTGAGCGGAACCACGCCCAGTTCCTCACTGGCGGGTGTCAGCACATCCGGGAGAGGAACTTCCGGCGAGATGTTTCCGCGGATAATTACCGCGGGATACATAGAAACAAAATCTACCTCGGCTACATCGCTGTGCAGCCCCAGCTTGGGCTGGTAAATCATTCCGCCGCGGTCTGACTGGATAAGCTGCATACCGCTCTTAAATTCTTCCACCTGGCGTTTCTGGTAGGGCACCAGAATATCCTTTTGCAGCGCGGTGATGACCTGCATAGCGGAGATGCCCTGACCAGGCGAGACGCGCGCCGCTTTCTCGATTGGCAGGGTGGTCACACGCGCCATTTCCAGCGTGCCTGCCAGGCTGTAATCCGACCACATCATCGCAGATTTGCGGTCAATATGGCAGCGCCCGAACAGATGCGCCTCTTCCGGGCGGTAAATGATGTGTCCGTAAGAAAAATAAGTGATTTCTTTCTGCCAGCGCACAGGGCGGCTGTCATCACGGTTAAGCTTCAGAGTGACCTGATGCTCTTCCATCTGCTTTAAGAGGAAAGGCAGCAGCCAGCTGTCGCCCCAGTCGGTGATGAGAATATCGGGGTCGTAGTCCAGCAGCGCAGCGTTCAGGGTGGATAAAAAAGCGCCGTCCGGCGTGAGCGGCAGAGTCTGACTGAAGCGGTCCGAGCGCATGGCAAGCGCGCGCACCGACCCGTGCGCGGGGTCAACATCCGGAACCAACTCCATCACGCGCAGTGGTGGGAGCGCCGGCATCAAATCCCAGCGGCTGTTGAGCACGGAAATGGATTGGATGCGGTTCTGGGCGTCCGCCTCAAGCTCGCACAGCGCCAGCGGAAACGCGCCGTACCGACTGATATAACGCGTGCTGATGGTGACATCCGAGTCGTACCAGGTAAGGTCCTGGAATTCCTCTTCGAGCTGGCGGAACAACGCGGCCTGATGCGCCGGGGTGTCAACGTCGATGCGCAGCACGGTTACAGGGTCCGCCGCAAACACATCCTGCTTTTGCTGGCGCGCAAGCGCGGTTACGCACGCCTCTTTGCGCAGCCGCTTCCACAGTTGGCGCAGCTGCTCCTGCGGGCCGGCGGCGTAAAACGCCACGGGAAACGCCTGTGTGAAACACAGCCGGCGGTCGTCCGTTTCCGAGATAAACCACAGCGTCAGGCCGTCCTGTTGATTCAGGTACAGGTCGAGCAGCCAGCCGCGGAAGCTTGTGTTGGTCACGGCGCCTCTTCAAAGTCGGTATACGCGGCAGACGCGAGCGGTTCCTCCGCTTCTTCCAGCATTGCCGCGCTCGGGGACGCTTCCGGGGATAAAACTGCCAGGGTTTCATTGAGCAGCGTGAGAAAACGCGCCTCTTTTCCGCTGTCCAGTTTTACGCTGGGATCCGCGCTTTCCGGAAGAATCTGCTTTTGGAGCGACTTCAGCTGCTTATACACCTCCAGCAGAATGGCAATCAGATACATATCCAGCGGGTATAGATTGGAGGCGTACGAAGCTTCCGCCAGGTGCAGGCGGGAGAGCACCAGAAGTTCATCCAGCAGCAGCTGGTCCTCTTTGCGCAGCGCGCGCTGAAAGCGTTTGAGGGCGGCTTCTTCCTGCTGCCAGGTTTGGGTAATGGAAGCAATTGTGCGGCCCATCGGCATCCTTTCTAGAACAATGCCGGCTGCAGGCCGAAGCCGGCCGGCAGAGAAATGGGTTCCTCCCATACGGCGCTGGCGCTGGCGCGCAGCTGCTCCATCAGACATTCGCGCGCCGCGGATATGGGCGGAATGGGTTTGAGACTGACTAAAACCGGCGCGGCCTGGCTGAGGCGCTCCAGGCAGGCAATGCTGCGGGTAAGCAGGCGCTGACAGTCTTTCAGCTTCACATCCTCATCCAGGAAGGTCGCCAGAAGGTCCAGAATCACCAGCGGTTCGCGCGGCGGGGCGGCAGAGACAGCTTCCAGCATGGCCAGAACCTGATAGCAGGTAAAGGCGCGCGAGAGGCGGATTCTGTTCATCACACCGACCGGGTCGCTGGTAAAAGGCCGGATCGCCCGCGCAACCGCGTACATATTGGAACGGTTGCCGCAGTCCAACAGGGTCACGCGCTGTTTCAGGGCTAATGCGGCGACCAGCTCCAGCATTTTTTCAGACATCGCGTGGCTGCCAATAACCAGCAGCAACTGCGGCGGCAGGGGGTGGGAGAAGGGGAGTAACGCGGCGTCTGTTCTCATACCTCTATTATATAGAATATTTGTTCTATGTCAAGAGATTATCAGAACAATTGTGCTAATTATATGCGATGATTGGCGGTTTGACAGCGCGCGGAGCAGGGGAGTTGGGTATAATTGGGCGCTAAACGACCTGTGCAGAGGAATGATGACCACGATTAAAGGTAGTGAAAGCGGCGCGACCGTACGAAATCGATTATCCAAATCCATTGTTTTGGCAATCCGGCTGCTCATGCGGCAGCAGTCGCCGGACGCCTTAAGTCGCGATTTGGCAGCATATGTTGTGCTGGCTTTGGAAAAAATCGCCGAATCGGTCGAGGTTAGCGCCAGCGCCTGGGAAAAACGCGATTACTGGCTTAAAGCGGATCGTTTTCGTCAGGAATGGGCGTGGTGTGAACGCAGCGCGAAGGCTTTGGCAAGCGCTCTGCGTTCGAATGACTGGACGGGCACGGCTCAGAGCCTGGCGGAAATCGGCCAGCGCCTGAGCGCAGTGGAAGTCAGCCAGAATAATCGGCTGGGAGAGCCCTGGAAAGGCGCGTGGGAGATTTTCCTCCGCCGTTAACCCTCCGGATTTTCGATGCACAGCAATTCGCGCTTAAACCGGGCAGGGGAGTAATTTTTTCCAAAAATTTCCGTTATGGTTGTGATAAGTATCATTATCATAACCTAATACGCTTCAATAAAAAAATCTGGGGCGGTGTATAAGGGCCTACGGCACAGCCCTGTTATGTTTTATTGCGTCACACTCCGCGCGCCGCGAAACACAAATGCAACGAGGCCGTTTGCGTTCTAAGTTCGGTGTGACTTCCTCTTGAAAAATCAATAAACGGAATTTGTCCTGACAGATAGAGGGTAATTCCAAGCCTCAGGCAATACCTGGCGGCTGCACAGGCTGTAGATGCCGTGTTCTCGCGCGGCGCGCGGCTTCCCCGTGCAAAGCCAGCGAAAAAGCAGGCCGCCCCCCCGTGCGTCGAAAAAACCGTAGCTTTGGTATGCCAAAAGGGCTTGGATAAAAGATAATCTTAATGAGAAACGAGTGAATTAGCAATACTATGCGAAACACTAAAGAAATAAGGCTGTATTTTATTAATTAAATACGAATTTATCAAAACCATCACCGCGAATAGCTGTATAATTAGTGGTATGGAAAGATCAGAAACAATCAGCCAGGCCATCTCCCGCTACCTCGCCTCTGTGCGCCTTTCTCGCAGCGCGAACACCGCCCGCACCTATGCCAACGCGATGTCCGTTTTCAGCCAGGTTCAATGCGGTCACAAGCTGGATGTGGATAGCCTGCCAATCTCTGAATTGACAGAAGAACCGGTGATTTGGGTCATCCGGGCCCTGAAAGATATGTCGCCATCCACCGAGCAGTGCTACCTCACGGCTGTCGTCGGTTTCTACGAATTTCTTGCCGGTGAAAACCTGGCCCCAATTAACCTCCCCCGCGTGCGGCTGCTAATTAAACAGCGGGCGCGCAAACCCGGCATCCGCCTCCCCCAGTTTCCAAAATCCGCGATTGAAAAGGTGTTGGAATATGTGTCCGACCTGAGCGCCGCGGATAACAAGGATGCCAACGCGCAATTAATCAACCTGCGCGACAAAGCTTTCCTGCTCACGCTGGCCGATACCGGACTGCGAGTGCACGAGGCCTGTAATTTGCGCCGCGGGGATATCGATTGGGATGAGTACCGGGCGGTCATTATCGGCAAAGGCAATCGTGAGGCCGTTCTGCGGTTTTCCAGGCGCAGCCTGCAGGCTATCAAAGAATATCTGCGCCTGCGCGCTGAACTTGACGGCGCCAGCGGAAAAGCCCTGGCTTCTCTCCCTGTTTTTGCCCGTCATGATAAGGGCAGCGGAAAAAAAGTTAAACCAATATCAACCACAACCGGCCGCGCGATTGTGCAGCAGCGCGTCCGGGAAGCGGTTGGTCCCGAAGCGGTCGGCTCCATTACGCCGCATTCCTTCAGGCATTACTTTGTCACGACGGTGCTGCTTGCGTCTGGCAACCTCAAACTCGCGCAGGAGCTGGCACGGCATCAAAACATCGCCGTCACCCAACGCTACAGCCACCTGAGCGACGCGGAGCTGGATAAAAAATATCTGGAAATCTTTGGATGAGCATCTTGGTGGTATCATAATTGCCGACAACCAAATTTGGAGTTTGGCAATTGGAACCTAACCTCGAATATCGGATAAACTCTCACCCAATCTTACCGATTAAGCCAGAGCCTTACCTTACTTTTTATTGGAAAAACCAGGAATTCCACGCAAAACCCAATGAGATGATTTCCTCGGCGCTTTTCGCCAATGGAATTCATATCTTTGGCCATCATCCAAAAGACAGCGCTCCCCAGGGCATTTTTTGCGCCAACGGACAGTGTTCACAGTGCATGGTCATCGCGGATGGACTGCCTGTGAAGGCGTGCATGACTCCTGTCAGGTCTGGGATGCGGGTTTTCCCTGCAGAAGGACTGCCAACGCTTCCGGATGTGCCGGCAGCAGCAGTTGAGTACGGTCCGACTCCCCGGAAACAGGTGGAGGTCCTGATTATCGGCGGCGGTCCTGCCGGGCTTTCGGCGGCGCAGGAACTGGGAAAAGCCGGCGTCAGCGTCCTGCTTGTGGATGATAAAGACCATCTGGGCGGAAAGCTTGTTTTGCAGACGCACCGCTTTTTTGGCTCCTCCGAAGCCGTGTTCGCGGGGACCCGCGGTATTGATATCGCGAAGAAGCTTGAGGCGCAGGCCTGCTCTTTTGCAAACGTGGAAATATGGAGACGCAGCACCGCGCTGGCTATTTTTGAGGACCAGAGCGTGGGGATTCTGCGGGAAGGAAGCAGTTACGCGCTGGTTTACCCGCAGGTCTTGTTGGTCGCCTCGGGCGCGCGAGAACGCGGCCTGGCCTTTCCGGGCAACACCCTGCCTGGGGTTTACGGCGCCGGCGCTTTTCAGACCCTGGTCAACCGCGACCTGATACGTCCCTGCAAGAATCTTTACATCGTTGGCGGGGGAAATGTCGGATTGATTGCGGGCTACCATGCCATCCAGGCGGGCATCCATGTTGCCGGACTCGTAGAAGCGGCTCCTGCTTGTGGCGGGTATCGGGTGCATCTTGACAAACTTGTGCGCTCGGGTGTGCCGGTATTCACTTCGCATACCGTGGTGGAAGCTCTGGGCGCGGAGCATGTTGAAAAAATCCGCGTTGCCAGGGTCGACGATAACTTCAGACCAATAGCATCCACCATGCGGGAATATGCCTGCGATACCGTCCTAATCGCGGTCGGCCTGGACCCTGTAAATGAGTTCATCAAAAAGGCTGAAGAAGTCGGACTGCCGGTATATGCCGCCGGCGATGCTCGCGAAATCGCGGAAGCTTCGGCTGCGATTTTTTCCGGCCGTATTGCCGGCGAGCAAATCGCGGAGAGGTTGGGGAAAAGCCAGACGCAAGTGCCAGCTGAATGGCTTCAGCTGGAAAATATCCTGAAATCCAAGCCCGGAGAGCTGCGCGAAGAACAGCTGCCCAGGGCGGCTGAAGGCGTTTTTCCGGTACTGCACTGCAACCAGGAAATCCCTTGCGACCCCTGCACGACAATTTGCCCAAAGCACTTAATTCAAATTGATGGGCAGGATATTCGCGCGCTGCCCCGCTTTTTGCGGAGTGAAGCCGAAGCCTGCATCGGCTGTTTGCGCTGCGTGTCTATTTGCCCGGGGCTCGCCATCACGCTGGTCGATTTCCGCAAGCGCTCCGGGACCGCGCTGGTTTCCCTGCCTTACGAACAGGAGGCGGAGCATCTAAAGCCCGGCGATTTAATCACCGTGACAGATACCAGCGGCGCGGCGTTGTGTTCTCTTCCTGTTCAGAACATTCGAAAGCTGGCGGGTTTTAGCGGCACGCAGATTGTCAGCGTGGAAGCTCCGGCCGAGATAGCCGCGAAAATCGCGGGGCTGCGTCTGATCTCCTCCACCGAACCTCTGAAAACATTCGACGGAACAGGTGAATTCACCCCGGACCTGGCGGATAACGCGTATGTCTGTCGCTGTGAGAGAGTTACCGCCGGGGAAATCCGCGCGCTGATTCGCTCTGGCATAAGGGATATCAATCAAATCAAGGCAATTTTGCGGGTCAGTATGGGCGCCTGCGGAGGTAAAACCTGCCTGAACATAGTCAAGCGCATGTACCAACAGGAAGGAATATCGCTTTCGGAGGTCACAGAACCGCCGATACGGCCGGTTTTCGTGGAGATGCCAATTTCCCTGCTCGCGAATGTTCCAGGCCGCCCGAGTGGAGGTGAGGAATGAGCCACCTCCCCGCGTACGATGTGATTATCGCGGGTGCCGGTTCCATTGGCACACCAACCGCATTTTATCTGGCCCGGGCCGGCCTGAGCGTTCTGGTCCTGGAAGCTCTCCCAAGCGTCGGGCAGGCGTCTAATAAACACGCCATTGGCGGCGTCCGCGCCACGCATTCAGATGTTTCAAAAATATATCTATGCGCAGAGAGCATTAAAGTTTTGTCCACCTGGCGGGAAATTTACGGCGATGACATTGAGTGGCGCGCAGGAGGATATTGTTTTGTCGCCTACGAACAGCAGGTAAAGAAGACCTTGCAGGATTTGTTGGCATGCCAAAAATCTTTTGGCCTCAACATTGGTTGGCTGGAAGCCGAAGGTATCCGCGCCATAATCCCTGATATCCAAATGGAAGGACTCTTAGGCGGAACTTTTTCTCCGGAAGACGGCTCCGCTTCGCCCATGAAAACCTGTTTTGCTTTTTACAGGCACGCGAAGGAAGCAGGAGCTGAATTCCACTTTAACGAGCCGGTAATACAGATCGGAACAGGCAGCGGTCAGATTCAAAGCGTGACGACGGCGCAGGGAACTTACGCCTGCAAGTATTTAATCAACGCCGCCGGCTCCTGGGCCGCGGATATTTCAAATCTGGTCGGTATTCCGCTGCCGGTAAAACCTGAAGCCCATGAAGCCGGCATTACTGAACCGGTTCAACCAATGTTTTCCCCGATGATTGTGGACATCCGCCCAAGGGAAGGCTCGAGCAATTTTTACTTTTACCAACACCCGACGGGCAAGATAATTTTCTGTCTTACCCCCAACCCGCCCATCCTGGGAAATTACTGTCAGGATACCAGTGCATTCCTGCCGTTGGCTTCCCAGCGATTGATTGAGCTGATGCCGAAGTTGATGAATTTGCGGGTTCGGCGCACCTGGCGCGGCACCTACCCTATCACTCCCGACGGTCTGCCAATTTTTGGCAGAACTGAGGCTTTGGATGGATATCTCTTAGCCGCCGGCGTTTGCGGGCAGGGTTATATGCTGGGTCCGGGTGTGGGTATGCTGCTGACGCACTTAATCGAGGGTCGTTTGAACGCCGCGGAGGAAGAATGCCTGCGCGCTTTGCGGTTGGATAGATCTTTTACAAGCGCGGAAAAGCTGAAATAAATTTTTGGTTTTATGGCATACTTTGCTTAACACCATGGATTTCGAAAAAGTATTTCATAAATTTCCAGCCGCGTACACCAGCGCGGACATCGACCTGATTAAATCAGCGTACGTGATGGCCGAAGAAGCTCACCGCGGCCAAAAACGCGCCTCCGGGGTGCCGTACATTTCTCACTGCGTCGGCGTGGCGAATATCCTGCTGGATATCGAAGTCGCGCCCAGTTTGGTGGTGGCCGGCCTGCTGCACGACGTTGTGCTGGATACAGCGGTCACGCTGGACCAGATACGCGAAAAGTTTGGCGACACAATCGCGAAATTCGTGGAAGACCTCACAATGATCACCAGTCTGCCGCAGGTTTCCCGTGGAGATCAACATCCCGAGGAAATCACCGGCCCGCTGCTGCCAGATCTTGCAACAGACAGCCGCAAAGCGGACTACGTAATGGAAACCTTGCGGAAGCTGCTGCTCGCGATTGGCAGCGATTTCCGCGTCATCATCGTCAAGCTGGCAGACCGACTGCATAACATGCGCACGCTCAAGGATATGCCTCCCGAGCGTCAAAAGCGCATCGCTGAAGATACTCTCGAGATTTACGCTCCCTTGGCCAACCGCCTTGGCATCTGGCAAATCAAATGGGAACTGGAAGACCTGGCCTTCCGGTATGTAAATCCCGAAGAGTACAACAAAATTGCGGAAAAGCTGGCCACCCAAAGAATTAAACGCCAGGAAGAAATCAATGCCATCATCGCCAACCTGACCAGCCTGCTCGAAAAATCTGAGGTAAAGGCCGTCATTACCGGCAGACCCAAGCACATTTACTCCATTTACCGAAAAATGCAGCGCAAGGACGGGAATTTTGACGCCATCCGCGATTTGCGGGCTGTGCGCATCCTTGTGGATGACGTTGAAACCTGCTACAAAGTGCTTGGAATCATGCACATGCATTTTACGTACATCCCAGGCGAATTCGATGACTATATCGCTGCCAAAAAGCCGAATAACTATCAATCCCTCCATACAACGGTGATTTACAAGGATGGAAAGCCGCTCGAAATCCAAATACGGACGCATGAGATGCACCGCAACGCGGAATTCGGCGTCGCAGCACATTGGCGATATAAAGAGAAATCCGGGCTAATCAGTGATGATTACGAACAGAAGGTCAGTCTGATTCGCAACCTGCTCTCCTGGAGTCAGGAAGTCGAGGAAGATTCGGATGAGACAGGTGTGCTGCCGGCTGACCTTTTTGGCGACCGAGTCTATGTGATTACCCCCAAAGGCGATGTGATTGACCTGCCTTCCGGTTCCACCCCGATTGATTTTGCCTACATGGTCCACACGAATGTAGGCCACCGCTGCCGGGGAGCGAAAGTCAACGGAAAACTGGTACCACTGGATTATCAACTCCAAACCGGCGATAAAATCGAAATCCTGACAGCCAACCGCGGAGGTCCAAGCCGGGACTGGCTGAATCCCAGTCTGGGATTGGTAAAAAGCGCCCGTACGCGCTCAAAAATCAAACAATGGTTCAAGCAGCAGGACCGCGAACAGAACCTTGAGCATGGAAAACTCTTGATCGAGAAGGAGTTCAAACGACTCGGCATCGGTCAGATTGATTTGCTTGAATTCCTGGATTACTTCCACGTTCGCACCCTCGATGACCTGTATGTTGGCATTGGCTGCGGGGATATCCCGATAGGCAGGCTGGTTAATCGCATCGCGGAAACCCAGCACGCTCCGGAAACTGAGACCATTGAACTGGTTCCCACTATTCCAAGCAAGGCAAAACCAGGCGATACCGTCATCGTGATGGGGTTAAAAGGTCTGGCAACCACCATGGCGCGCTGCTGTAATCCGATGCCAGGGGACGAAATCATCGGTTACATTACCAGAGGGCGCGGGGCCACCATTCATCGTTCAGATTGCCCGAATGTGCTGCGGGTTATCGATAAAGAGCGTCTGGTTAAAGTGGACTGGGGGACTGAAGAAAAGACCTTCCCGATTCCGCTGCAAATCAAAGCTTACGATCGGCAGGGATTAATGACGGATATTTCCGCCATCATTTCAAGCGAACCAGTAAGGTTGATTGACTTATCACTGAACAACCGGCAAAACCTGGTGGTTATCAACCTTGTCCTCGAAATCAGCGGCATCAGCCAATTAAGCCGACTGTTGGCGCGACTGGAAAACCTGCCCAATGTTATTCAGGCAATCCGCGTCCGACCGGGTTGACATCTGGCTTACTTTACGCCTGCTTGACTCTAAGGTAAAATGCCATCCGAAATTAGCATTCCCATCAAAAGGAGATTTTAATGCCAAAAATTCGTTGCCACTATCTTGATTGTCTGTTTCTTGACGACCGTTATTGTTCTGCAGCAGCCATCGAGCTAAATCCCGATACTGGCTGTCAGACCTATACCCCTGATGAGGAAGCGGAAATCGACAACTGGGAAGAAGAAGAATTGGATGATTGGGAAGCCATGGGAACGCCGGACGACCTCAGCGTTGACTGGGACGACGACGATGAAGACGATGAGGACCTCGACGACGACGCGGATTCTTTCTAAGATTTTATTCCGTCAGTCTGATTAGTAGCCCGACCGGCGGCTGAAAATCGCCGGGCGGTCTGGAAAACGCAGGCTTTTATGGATAATTTACAACCGATGATTGCGCTGAATATTTACCTCCTCCCTGGGTTTCGGCAGGAGATTCTGGACGAAGTCTTGTCCGGCTTATCCTCGCTTCCTGAGGAAGACCGGCGCGAGGTCATGTCTTCCGTGCGGGAAAATGTGAAAATAAGCGGTTTTCGCAACCCATTCAGCGCCCCGAAAGCGGTTCTCATGCGCCGTATGGAGGCAGTTTTCTTCAAACAATCGCGTTTCGTGAAATCCATGCTAAAAGCCTGGGCGGCTGGGCAGGAACCATTACAAAACCCCGTGAAGGCGGTCATTGACACCCTGAATTTTCAACCCAATCCTCAGGCTCCTGATTACCCCGACCCGGAAAACGCGTTCTTAACCGGCTGGCCCGAAAAAACGAGCTATCAAAAGATTGCTGACCTTATCCGCGCGCAGGAACCATCCCTCAATGCCAGCACAGACACGTTGGCTCTGATGACTGTCTGGTTATCCGGTTGCCTGCCTGACCCAATTTCAGCCGGCGAAACTGCCTGATCTGCCTAGTACTGGAGTAAAACATGGAAGAGAAACATTCAGGATCAACAACCATTGCCCCTTCGGTGTTGAATACCATTGCCCGCCTGACAGCCCTTGCCACTCCCGGTGTCACAGCCATGGCGCCGGTTTTTCCTGGCGCGGGCAGAGGCGGCCACGAGACTGAAGGCGTTAAGATTGCCATCAAAGACTCCGTCATCTATGTCGATGTGTATGTTGTGATTAATGGCGCTGAAAATGTTCGCGTGGTGGCCGAAGCAGTCCAGCAGCGTGTGACCAGGGCAATTTCCGAGATGGTTGGCATGGAAGTTGCTTCTGTTAATGTTCATGTTACTGATATCGAAATCGAAGCTTAGGCACTTATGAAATCGCGAACCAAGGCCCGCGTCGCAGCCTTGCAAACTTTGTACGAAGTGGATCTGACTGACCACCTGTTGGGCAGCGTGCTGGCCGACCGGGCGGTCGATAACGACCTGGATGAAGCACAATACAATTTTGCCCAACTGATCGCGCAGGGAGTTTTTGAAAACCGCGAGCGCCTCGACGAGTTAATCGCAGCGCACGCGCCGGAATGGCCGCTGGACCAGGTCGCGGTGATAGACCGCAATATTCTGCGTATCGCGCTTTGGGAAGTTGCCTATTATCGGAAAACCCCGCTAAAAGTCGGCATTAACGAAGCTGTTGAACTGGCCAAATCTTTTGGAACAGACAGTTCCCCGCGTTTTATCAACGGAGTGCTCGGCAGCCTCGCCGAAAATTTTGACGCGCTGCTGAAATCAATACCCAGATAGAGGTGGTCCATGCGGCATAAAACGGTTAAGACGCTCATTGTAATTATCCTCTTCGCGACCGTTTTAAGCCTGACATCCGGATGCGCGCTGAATGTTGTGCCAAAAGGAGCTGTCGTTCAGGAAGAGAAATTAGATTTTCCCTCCAAAGTGCAGCCGATGGAATTGGTGCCGGTTGTTTTTAATGTCGACTTGCGTGAAAGCTACTCAGCGGACACGGTGCTTGCGCTGAACGTGCTTGATGAGGTTACCGGCCTGGATTACAACATCACCCGCTATGAGCTGACCAATATCTCCGAGAACCGATACAGCGGCACCTTAATGCTTCCTTTGGGCGCTGTCGTGAAATACCGCTATCAGAGCACTTTTCCGATTGACCAGCCCGAAGTGGCGGCCGACGGCAGCAGTGTCATCTATCGCATCATTGTGGTATCGCAAAACCTGCAGGTCTTTGACAGCATCGCGTCCTGGCCGGAACTCCCATATCAGGGTTCTACCGGAAAATTGACTGGCATCGTTTCGGATAAAACCACCCAAAAGCCTTTGGCCGATTGTCTTGTCGCGGTTGCCGGTTATCTGACCTTTACGGACATGACTGGACGTTTCTTTTTTGACCATGTCCCCGAAGGCGTCCATACCCTCACTGTACAATCCCTGGACGGCAGATATCAGGTCTTTCAACAGCAAGCCAATATCATCGCGGACCTTTCAACGCCCGCGGTCGTTGTTATGACGCCGCTTCCGGAAGTGACTGTTAAATTCGTGGTCTCGCTGCCGGAGGAAGCTCTCAGCGCTCCAGTGCGCATCGCCGGGAACCTTTACCAGCTGGGAAATATTTATAGCAAGTTAGAAGAAAGCCAGAGCACGCTTGCCGCCCGGATGCCATTGCTCACGAGGATGGACGACGGTCGTTATACCATCTCCCTGAAACTGCACTCCGGGAACGATTTGGTCTATAAATACACTCTTGGCGACGGACTGCTGAACGCGGAACGTGATAAGGAAAACAAACTGGTGCTCCGGCGCTTTATTGTGCCCGATAAAGATGTCACAGTTATTGATAAAGTCGCAACCTGGCAGCCCGAAATGGGCACGCCTGTAAATATTAAGATATCCGCTCCGGCAAACACTCCGCCCGGAGATTCAGTGTCCATCCAATTCCTAGTGAGGAATTCCTGGCGTCAGCCCATTCCGATGTGGCCTGTTTCCGCCAACGAGTGGATGTACCTTCTTTTTGTCAATTCGCGAGAAGCTGAGACTTTCCAATACCGCGTATGTCGGAATGACCAATGCGACCTGGCGTTCGACGAAACCAGCGCTTTGGCAGCCATTCCGCTTGGTATAGAACAATATAACAATTATGCGGTAGCAAACTGGCATCTATGGGGACCGCCATCAGCCCCGGGCCTGAATTCTGGCGGCGCTTCGCAGAGCGAGCAGCTGTTCGGCCTTGAGTTCACTGAAGCCTATCAGCCTTCGGATTTGAACCGCTACCGCAACGTCTTCCCCGAGCTGAAACAGATGGGAGTGAACTGGGTTATCTTTTCGCCCTCCTGGAAGGTCACAAATCTGGATTCACTGCCCTATCTGGACCCCGACCCCGCCGGCGGAATGATGATGATGGACCTACTGCAGCTGATTCAGCTGGCAAAAGAACAGGGCCTTTCGGTCGGCCTTTATCCCAAGCTGATATTCTCCCCTGATGCCTCTTCCTGGTGGAAGTCCAGCCAGAGAAACGCGCTGTGGTGGCAGCAGTGGTACCAGGAATACGACCATTTTATAATGAACTACACGCAATTGGCTGCTAATTCAGCAGTAGACCAGTTTATTGTTGGCGGAGCATCGGTCGGTCCCAGTTTGCCGGGCGCGCTCATCACTACCGCCACAAATTCCGGCACCCCGAAAACCTCAGAAAAAATCTGGACAGAGCTTTTACGGAAAGTGAATACCTATTACTCCGGCCAGGTGCTTTGGGCTGTGCCAGCGCAAAACCAGGAACTCCCCGTCTACAGTTTTTACTCTGAGGTAGATGGTTTTTACATTCAGCTTCAAATTCCTGCCGAAAGCTACACATACTACGATGCCAACACCGCTTCGGGTTTCTTGGAAGGTACGCTCTCGGAATTCCGTGCCAGGTTTGAGCTCCCGATGTACGTCGGCCTGAATGCTCCATCTTTCAGCGCAGAAAGCTTCAGCTGTCAGTCCGCGGACTGCCTGATAAGCCCGATTGACGGAGCCTGCTCCCCGCAAGACGTAGATTTGGAAAGACAAAACTACTTTTACCAATCCTATTGGCCCGCTTTGCGCGACAGTACCTGGATAAAAGGGGCGGTTTCGCGCGGTTTCTACCCGGTGGTGATGCTTCAGGATTGTTCTTCGTCTGTTTATGGAAAACCCGCGCTGGAGACAATTCTCCGATAGCGCAAAAAATAAAATTAAAAGGAATTAGTGGTGATACCTCAAGTATTGATTGCAGAACTATCCAAAATCGGCATCAACGGCCCGAAAAATGTGCTTTTCAACGCGAGTCGGGCAGAGCTGATTGAGGAGGCGGTCAGAAATAATGAAGGCGGTTTTTCTTCCAGCGGCGCGTTTGTTGTGAACACCTCCCCTTATACAGGCAGGTCGCCCAATGACAAGTACCTGGTGACCAATGGAGACCCGGACCTGTGGTTTGCTGCGGGTACCCAGGCCATGGATAAGCAGACATACGCGAGCCTGAAGGAGAAAGTCACGTCGCATCTCGAAAGTAGCAAACTTTACGTGCGGGATGTGATTGCCGGTGCGGATTCCGCCCAAAGGGCGCGCATCAGGATTATTACGGACCTGGCCTGGCAGAACCTGGCTGCTTCCAACATGTTTATTCAGCCGAATGAAGAAGTGCCATTCGATAACCCTGACCTCACTATCATCGCAGCAACCAGCTTTGCCGGAAACCCTCAGGCCGATGGATTGCGTTCGCCAGTTTTTGTCATCATGAATTTTGATGAAAAGACTGTTTTGATTGGAAACACCTCCTACGCGGGCGAGATAAAAAAATCTGTCTTTACCTATATGAACTACGTGCTGCCAAAACGCGGGGTTCTTTCCCTGCATTGTTCCGCTAACAAAGGCCGCCGCGGAGATACCGCTCTGTTTTTCGGCCTTAGTGGAACCGGAAAAACAACGTTATCCTCCGACCCTGAGAGGGCCCTGATTGGGGATGACGAACACGGCTGGGGAAATGAAGGTATTTTCAACTTTGAAGGCGGCTGCTACGCGAAAACCATTCGCATCAATCCTGAGTATGAACCTCTGGTTTGGTCGGCGATTAATCGTTTTGGCTGCCTGATTGAAAACGTGCCGCTCAATGCCAGCCGCGTTCCGGACTTCGACAGCAGTGAGATAACTGAAAACACCAGAGCGGCCTACCCATTGTATTTCATCCCGAACTACGAACCTTCCGGGATGGGTGGCCATCCCGAGCATATTTTCTTCCTGACAGCCGACGCGTTTGGTGTGCTCCCACCTCTGGCGCGGCTGAACACGGACCAGGCAATGTATTATTTCCTCAGCGGCTACACCTCTAAATTGGCCGGCACCGAACGCGGATTAGGCGAAAAACCTGAAGCGACTTTCTCCACGTGTTTCGGAGCGCCGTTCCTGCCGCTGAAGCCCGCGATTTATGCCAATTTACTGGCCAGTAAGTTGGAAAAACATCACACCAGGGTCTGGCTGCTCAACACTGGCTGGTCCGGCGGAGGATTTGGAGTCGGCAATCGCATCGCGCTCCCCCTCACCCGCGCCATGATCAGCGCTGTCCTGAGCGGCAGCTTGAATGACGCCCCCACCCATCTGCATCCTATCTTCAGGGTAAACATTCCTGATGAAGTCGCCGGCGTGCCGCGGTCAGTGCTTAACCCCGAGCAGTCCTGGTCCGATACGCAGGCTTACGAGCGCGAAGCGCTCGCGCTGGCAGGAAAATTCGCGGAAAACTTCAATAAATACAAGGCTTCGGTGCCCGAAAGCGTTGCTGCTGCCGGCCCGATTCAGCCGTAAAAGCACGCAGTAAAGGAGACTTTTATGGAAAAGTTTATTATTCGCGGTGGAAAACCGCTTTCTGGCACGATGCGGCCCTCTGGCAATAAGAACGCAGCCCTCCCATTGATGGCTGCCTGTCTCTTGACGGAGGAGCCGGTCGTGCTCCATAACTTACCAGATATTACCGATACCCGCACGATGCGGCGGCTGCTTGAAAGCCTCGGCGTAAGAATCCGCCGGATTGGTGAAAGTTCTTCCTACGAGCTGCACGCCAAGGAGGTCCATCCTTCTGACCTTGACCCTGATATCTGCAGGCAAATCAGGGCGTCCATTCTTCTCGCGGGTCCGATGGTTTCCCGCTCTGGAGGTCTTGTGCTGCCGCCTCCTGGGGGCGATGTGATTGGCCGGCGGCGCGTGGATACCCACATTCTTGCCCTGAGCAAACTGGGTGCGAACTTTGCATATAACGGAACTTTCCAATTCTCCGCCCCAAAACTCGTTGGCGCGGATATCCTGCTGGATGAAGCCAGCGTGACGGCAACTGAGAATGCCATTATGGCCGCTGTAAAAGCGGAAGGACGCACTATCATCAGAAATGCCGCTTCGGAGCCCCATATCCAGGAACTGTGCCACATGCTCAACTTGCTTGGAGCGGATATCAAGAATATCGGCTCAAACACGCTCATCATTGACGGTGTGAAAGAACTGGGCGGCGGCGAGTTTACCGTTGGACCGGATTATCTTGAAGTAATCAGCTTTGTGGGCGCCGCGGTGGTAACCCACGGCGAAATCAGGATTAAAGATGCCGGCGTTGAGCATCTGGGCATGATCAGGCTCGTGCTCCGCCGTCTCGGCGTGGATTTTGACTTTATTGGTGATGATATCCTGGTCGGAGCCAATCAGCGCCTGGTAATTGAGCCCGACCTTGGGAACGCTATTCCGGAAATCAGCGTCATGCCGTGGCCTGCCTTCCCGACCGACCTGATGAGTATCGCGATCGTCATAGCCACACAATCGACCGGCAGCATCCTCTTCCACGACTGGATGTACCCCAGCCGGATGTTCTTCACGGATAAGCTGGTCTCGATGGGCGCGCAAATCGTATTGTGCGACCCTCACCGCTGCATCGTTCAGGGTCCCACCCGGCTCAACGGCGAAAAGTTGGACAGCCCGGATATTCGCGCGGGTATCGCGTTGGTACTGGCAGCGCTCTCCGCGAACGGCACTTCAACGATACGGAATATCACCCAGATTGAGCGGGGTTACGAGCGCATAGACCAAAAGTTAAAAGCGCTCGGAGCGGACATTACAAGAGAAGATTCCTAAAGGCAACAAAAAAGAGGGCAAACGCCCTCTTTTTTTTATGATTGCCTGGTTATTTAGGCTGTGTGTTTACTACCTCAAGAAACTGATTGACCACATCCCGTAGCATAGGTTCAGGAAGCGCGCCGACCTGACGGTGCACAATCTTGCCTTTGGCAATCATCAGCATGGTCGGGATGCCTTCCACGTGATACTTGCTGGCCCATTCCTGGTTTTCGTCGGTGTTCACCTTCGCGACGATTAGTTTGTCCGCGTAATCTTTGGCGATTTTTTCCAGGATTGGCGCGACCATACGGCAAGGTCCGCACCACGGAGCCCAAAAATCCACAATTACAGGAACAGGCGACTCAAGGACGGTTTTCTGGAATGCGGCGTCGGTTACATTGATTGGTTCACTGATCATGATAATTCTCCTCTATTGATGAATGCTTACTAGTGTACTCGCAACTTTTGTTAGATGTTTATTAACCTTATTCAAGCTCAACCCCACCCCAGTTTCTGAAACAGGGATGGTCCGAGAATGATGATTCCCACGGCGACGGCAACAACCGCCGCGATTAAAACCGCAGCCGCCCCGACGTCCTTGGCAATCCTGGCAAGAGGATGGCGCTCCGGACTGGCGATATCCAGGATCGTTTCCAACGCAGTGTTGAGGAATTCCGCGATCCAGACAATCCCGATCACCAATAGAATGATAGCCCATTCATAACGGGAAATACCTAGCCAAAGGCCTGCTGCAATTACCAAAGATGTGGCAGCCAGGTGAATCCAGGCGTTTTTTTGTGTGCGTAGCACAAACGCCCAACCCCTGAAGGCAAATTTAAACGAATTGAATCGGGAAACCAGAAAACTTCTCAGTGCAGCGGAAATCTTTTTCATCGCGTACTATCCAAACCCGGGTTAACTATAATCCAAAAAAGATAATTTGATATTGCAATATTTGGGGAAAATGATTATTGAAAAATCCAAAAATGAGATAAAATAGAGACCGCGCGGGTGTAGCCAAGCGGTAAGGCAGTAGCTTCCCAAGCTACCATTTCGTGGGTTCGAATCCCATCACCCGCTTTTTTCCTTTAGTCTTTCCAGAATTCCCCTGCTTTATTTACCGGCTGCAGACTTGCCAGACTTCGCGGGTTGCTTCGATTTCCGGTGCTTACGGAAATATGCCAGCGGAATGCCTGTCAGGATGAGCGCGATTGGTGCGGCGATGCTCAACGTTGTTTTTGCCTGGGTACGGACCTTCCGGGCGATTTCCTCAGGCGAAACCACCTTAACCCTAAAAGGAAAGGAAATATCGGCAGTTTGGTCTTCCTGCTCTCCCGCCGCGGAAATAACCGGGAATGTAATCCTGCCGTTCAAATTACCCGCCAGTTCTCCCCCAATAGGCGCGTCCGAAGACAATGTGAACGCGGCAGACACAAAAATGGGGTCGCGCCGCTCAAAAATGGCGTTGTGCTGAATGTTTGCGTCCCAGCTTTTTTCTTTAGTAATCGCGGCTTCCGCTTTAACTGAGCCAGTGTCGCTATCTGATACGACGACGTCCAAAGTGTCGGTACTCCACAATCCTTTAATGGACTTGCCAGCCTGGATTTGAAGGTTAACAATTTTGGCAGGCGCGGCAAAAATGAGCTGCTCCTGATGAGCTTCGTTGGTAGATACTTTCAGACGCTGTGAATACGAGCGGATTAATGCCTCGTCGCCAAGATAGGCCAGATTGTACAGGGCGGCCAGCGAAATTACCAGCGCAATCAGCCCAACCCCGAGCATAAGCAAAGGCCAACTTGGTTTTTGTTTGGGAAGAGTGGATGCTGTCATAAGAACTCCTGTGCTGGCAGGTATTCTATCACTTTGCCCCTGGTTTTGCCGCGGATTGACGGGTCAGACCGTCAAATAGCAACAATAAACTTATAGGTTTTCGTGAAAAAAAACCATACAAAATTGAAAAATTACCTATAATTAGATGTAATGTGTGACCTGACACACGCATTTTCTTGCTTTGTTTAGCGCCTGAGTTTTAGCGAGGCAGCGACGCGCGATAAACATTGCTGGGAAATTGAATCCAGGAACTGGCAAGCGATATTTCTTTTCTTGTGTCATCAACAAATTTTGACTTAAACAAGGAGAGCGCAGTGAACATAAAGGATTTACTGAGACCAAACCTGGTGGAGCTGGGAGTAACCGTCGCGGATTGGCAGGATGCTATCCGTGCGGTGGGCAAGCTTCTGGTTGCCGATGGAGCTATCGAACCGCGGTTTGTGGATGCGATGATTCGAGTCGCCAAAGAGTTTGGGCCGTACATTGTCCTTGCCCCAGGTTTTGCCATGCCGCATGCCCGCCCCGAAGATGGATGCATCAAGTCCAGCATGGGGTTGATTACTCTGGCCGAGCCGGTAAATTTTGGCAATCCGCAGAACGACCCTGTAAAAGTAGTTGTGGCTCTGGCTGCCGTAGATAATAAAGGGCATATAGAAGGGCTCTCCGATCTGGCGGAAGTCATGAGTGAGGACGGAATTGTGGAAAAAATCGCTGCCGCAACCACCATTGACGAAGTGTTATCGATTATGTACGGGAATAACCCGGCATAACGGCCAAATCTAATCTTCCCACTCCAATCCGATTTACCATTTCCAATGGTAACCGGGCAGGAAGCGCAACTATTATCTGACCAGATGGTTATATTAAGTAGTATCGGTAAAAAAGGAGAAATATGATTAAAGTATTCACATTGTGTCCTCAAGGCCTGGGCAGCAGCATGATTGCCAAGATTAATGTTCAAAAAGCGCTGGATGCTTTGGGACTTGAAAGCGACATCGAATGCTCTGGCGTCGCCTCGATTGTTGGTCAGAAGTACGATATCATCGTGACCATTGAAGAAATGCGCAGCTCATTGGAACGCGCTGACCAAAGCCGGATCGTCTACATTTCCAACTTCTTCAAGAAAGACGAAATCGCGCAGAAGGTGGAAGCCAAGCTGAGAGAACTTAAGCTTATCTAATAGCTGGGGCAGGTTCCATCACAATTATGATGGATTTTAGCTTTTCGCAATTAATCGCCAACGCAAAACCGGGGTAAAAGCGCGCGGAAGGAGGTGATACGGGCGAATAGAACTTGAATAGATGCTTGATGCATCGCGAAATTTGCTGTGCTTGTTTTGTGAAACCATCAATTCTATTAATTCTAAAGGAGTCACTATGCAAATAATTCTTGATATTCTTGATTTTATTGGCACGCAGATCCTGTCCGCGTACAGTATCATTCTCGGTATTGTCGCGCTGGTAGGTCTCCTGCTGCTCAAGCGCCCTGCCCATCAGGTTGTCAGTGGCGTCATCAAGACCATCGTCGGCGTCCTGATCATCAGCGCTGGCGCTGGTGTCTTGGTTGGCGGTATCTCCCCCCTGACGAACATCATCAACCATGTGCTGGGTGTGGAAGGCGTCCTGCCCACCAACGAAGCGGCACTTCCCTTCGCGCTTGAGAGATTTGGTCAGATTGGTTCGCTGGTTATGGTTGGCGGCTTCATTCTCAATGTCATCCTGGCCAGAATTACCAAGTACAAATTCATATATCTGACCGGCCACATTATGCTTTATGTCTCCCTGTTTGTGGTGATTGTTCTGAATGCCACAACGGGCATTAACGGCTGGCTGCTCTGGCTCATTGGTACGATTGTGATGGGTCTGTATTTCACCCTCATGCCCGCTCTGACCTATCCCGGCACCAAAGCTATCACCGGCGGAGAAAAATTCTCAGTCGGCCACACGGGCGATTTCTCCTACTGGTTCTCATACCAGGTTGGCAAGCTCTTCAAGAAGGGCACCAAATCCGCTGAGGAATTCAATCTGCCCAAGAGCCTGAGCTTCTTCCGCGACACCACCTCTGGTCTGGCTGTCACCGTTCTGCCCATCTACCTCATTTTGACCCTGGTTTCCTACAAGTACGTCGCGGCCGAAATCGCGGGCACACAGAACCCAATCATCTTCGCGATTATGAGCTCCCTGACCTTCGCGGCAGGCATGACCATCGTCCTGGCTGGCGTCCGCATGATGCTCGGTGAAATTATGCCCGCCTTCGCTGGTATCTCCGAAAAACTGGTTCCCGGCGCTATTCCCGCCTTCGACTGCCCGGTTGTCTTCCCGTACGCGCCGACCGCACTGCTCTTCGGGTTCCTGGCCATGTTCGTTGGCATGATCGTCGGCACCGGCCTGCAGTTGGGTCTTGGCGCGCTGTACATCATCCTGCCCGGTGTTGTTCCGGCCTTCTTCGCGGGCGGCACTTCCGGTATCTTTGGCAACGCCACCGGTGGTTGGAAGGGCGCAGTCCTTGGCCCCTTCATCATGGGTGTGGTGATGGCCATCGGTACCGGCTGGCTGATTCCTCTCACTGGCGACCTCTACAAGACCGGCGCGACCTTTGGCGATCCTTTCTATGCCACCGTTGGTTTGGCATTCGCCAAATGGGGCGACTTTGTTGGTAAGGGCGGCGTGATTGGCATCATCGCCATCGCTGTTGCCGTTGCCCTCGTTATCCTGGTATTCGCGCTTGGCCGCAAATACAAGGAAATCGAGGAAGAAGTGAAGGAAACTGTTGAATAAACAGTTTCTTTTCAACTTTTGAATCGCTAAATTAAGTCAGTCGGGCACTCACAAGGTTAAAACTTGAATTGAGTGCCCGACTAAAATACTTACAGATTGAGAGCAGAAATGGACAAAGAAAAACTTCAGAATGACGCCATAAACACAATCAGGTTCTTATCCGCGGACGCGGTGCAGAACGCAAACTCTGGGCATGCCGGGCTGCCAATGGGTACTGCAGCAATTGCCTATACCCTTTTCAAAAAGCATCTCAAATTTAACCCTCGTAATCCTGATTGGTCGGATAGGGACCGCTTTGTGCTTTCTGGCGGACACGGCTCCATGCTGCTGTACAGTCTGTTCTATCTGACTGGTTACGACCTGGCGCTTGAGGAGCTCAAGAACTTCAGACGTTGGGGCAGCCGCACGCCTGGGCACCCGGAGTACGGCGTCACCAAGGGCGTGGAAATTACCACAGGCCCCCTGGGTCAGGGTCTGGCAACGGCTGTCGGGATGGCTATGGCGGAAGCGCATCTGGCAGCTGTCTACAACCGCCCCGGCCACGAAATTATTAATCATTATACTTACGTCCTTGCCTCCGACGGCGATTTGATGGAAGGCGTCACCTCCGAAGCCTGTTCTCTAGCGGGCCACTTGCGCCTGGGCAAATTGATTGTCTTTTACGATGACAACCGCATCACCATCGATGGAAGCACTGACATTTCGTTCACGGAAGACCGCGCCAAACGTTACGAGGCCTATCACTGGCAGGTGCTGCACGTGGAGGATGGAAACAATGTCGAGGAACTCGACGCGGCTCTTCGGGCGGCAAAAAGCGATCCCCGCCCTTCCATAATCATCTGCCGCACGCACATCGGTTACGGCTACCCCACCTGGCAGGATAATTCCGCTGCTCACAGCGGCATCCCCAGCAAAGAGGAATTGGAAGGCGCGAAGAGGAACCTCGGATACCCGACCGAGCCGCTATTCTACGTTTCCGACGAAGTGCTCGCGCATTATCGCGAAGCTGTTCCTGCCGGTGAAAAACTGGAAGCTGAATGGAACGTGAAGTTCGCCGCGTACGAGCAGGCCTATCCCGAACTCGCGGCTGAACTTAAGCGCGTTCTGGCCGGAGAACTTCCTGCGGGCTGGGAAGAAAAACTGCCCGTTTTCAAGCCTGATGTCAAGGGTACACCTACGCGCAGCGCGTCCAATAAAGTCATAAACGCCTTATCCGCCGTCATCCCGGAATTAATGGGCGGTTCCGCCGACCTGACGACTTCCAATTCTACCCTCATCGAAAACACCAAGAGCTTCCAGGCCGACCAATACGATGGAAGGTACATCTACTTTGGCGTCCGGGAACACGCGATGGGCGCCATCATGAACGGCCTGGCTGTCCACAAAGGAATTGTCCCCTTCGCTGGTACTTTCCTGGTTTTTTCCGATTATCTGCGCCCTGCTCTCAGGCTCTCCGCGCTGTCGCATCTGCCGAGTATCTGGTTGTTCTCGCACGACTCTTTCAATCTCGGCGAAGATGGGCCAACCCATCAACCGGTGGAACACCTGACCTCTCTGCGGCTCATTCCCAATCTGGTGACGCTGCGCCCAGCCGACGCCAACGAAACCAGCGAAGCGTGGCGAATTGCCATCCAGCGCAGACACGCGCCGACTGCGATTGCCTTATCCAGGCAACCCCTGCCCGTATTTGACCGGGAGAAATTTGCTCCTGCCAGCGGCCTGCAAAATGGCGCTTACGTTCTGGCGGATTTGGGAGAGGGAAAGCCCCGCTTAATATTGATTGCCTCCGGTTCTGAAGTCGAGCTCATCGTCAGAACTGGCGAACAGCTCGCCTCCGAAGGGATTCCGGTGCGCCTGGTCTCCTTCCCTAGCTGGGAACTGTTCCGCGCAAAAGACCAGGCATACCAGGACAGCGTGCTCTTGCCTGACGTAAAAGCCAGATTGATGGTGGAAGCCGGCACGAGCATCGGATTCGAAAAATGGGTCGGCCTCGAAGGTGATTTCATTGCCATGGACCGTTTTGGCGCTTCCGCTCCCAACGCGGTACTTTTCGAAAAGTTTGGCTTCAACCTGGAAAATGTGCTCGCGAAGAGCCGCGCGCTGCTCGCGAAGCACGGATAATCGTTAAAAAAACCGGCCTGAAAATCAGGCCGGTTGGAAAATTAATCCTAAAGAAAGGGACCCAAAATGCCAGACAAAAAAGATTTACCCCGCACCTCAGCTCCAAAACATGGAGAAATCCAGGCAATTGTGTTTGGAGATAAAGTCATCACTGTCAAGGATAAGTGCTCCTGCGGCGGCAGTGTGCATGTGCAGCCCGACCCGGAAACTGGCGGAAAGATTGCGAAATGCGTCAATTGCGGCGCGGAATTGAAGTGGGGAGGCAAGTAGTCATGGAAACCGGTAAAGTCAAAGTAATCAATGAAGTCGGCCTGCATGCCCGGCCGGCCGCCCTTTTTGTTGCCAAGGCTGCCAGCTTTAAATCTGATATTCGAGTGCATAATGTCACGAAGGCCGGAAAATGGGTCAGTGCCAAGAGCATCCTCGGCGTCCTGACTTTGGGCGTGGAAAAAGACCATGAAATTGAGATAACCGCTGAAGGGGAAGACGAAGCGCAAGCTGTAAAAGAAATCATCGCGCTGATAGAGAGCGATTTTGCCTAAAAGCGGCAGGTAAATTGGATAATTGGCCATAGAAATGAGGGAGAGCATGATGAAAATTATTAAAGGCATTCCTGCTTCCGGTGGCATAGCTGCCGGTCCCGCATATATCTTCAAACCTACCGAAATCGGCGTGAAGCGGGAAACTATCCAGAACCCGGCTGCTGAACTCTCCCGTTTAGAATCCGCCCGAAACGTTGCCCGTGAGCAGCTCAAGGCGCTAAAACTCAAAACTGAGAATGAGGCCAGCGCTGACGAAGCGGCAATATTTGACGCCCATGCAATGTTTCTGGATGACCCTTCGCTTTTGGAGCTTGTCGCGGATACTGTCAACGCAGAAAAAGTAAATGTGGAAGCAGCCTGGGCCGACGGAATCGAAAACTTTGCGCGGCAGATGGAAATGATGGGGGACGAATATCTGAGCGCTCGCGCCGCGGACATCCGCGACGTCGGGAAAAGAGTACTTCGCATCCTCAGCGGGCAGTCTGAAACAGACCTTTCAGGGCTGAACGCCCCTTCCGTCATTCTTGCGCAGGACCTGACACCTTCCGATACCGCGCGCTTGAATAAAGATTTCGTGCTTGGATTTGCCACTGCAGAAGGCGGACCAACTTCTCATACCGCTATCCTGGCAAAAGCGCTCGGCCTTCCAGCCGTGGTCGGCTGCGGGCCGGCGCTGATGGAGATTAAAAGCGGTTCGGAGATGCTCATTCACGGCGGAAAGGGAGAGTTAATCGCTGACCCTGACGAAAAGACCAAGCAGCTCTACCAGAAGCTTACCGGAGAGGCGACGCGCGTTGCCGGCGTGGAGCTGGAAGCCGCTGCGGAACACGCGGTTACCAGGGACGGCCGGCAGGTGGAAATCGTCGCAAACGTCGGCAGCCCAAGCGATGCGGTCTCAGCGCTCAAATACGGCGCTGAAGGAATCGGGCTGCTGCGAACCGAATTCCTTTACCTGGAACGCACCACCGCCCCGACTGAGGAAGAACAGCTGGCCGCCTACAACGCGGTTTTGGACGTCATGGAAAAGCGCCCGGTCGTTGTGCGGACGCTTGACGTGGGCGGGGATAAACAACTGGATTATCTGGACCTCGGCAAAGAGGCCAATCCTTTCCTGGGATGGCGCGCCATTCGAATGTGCCTGGATAAACCAGACTTCTTCAAAATCCAGCTGCGAGCCTTGCTGCGCGCCAGCCCAAACCACGATTTGCGCATTATGTTCCCCATGATAGCTACCCTGGAAGAAGTCCGGCGTTCAAAGGCCTTGCTGGCTGAAGCGCGAAAGGAAGTCCTCGCCGCCGGGCATCCTGTCGCGGATAATATCCAGGTGGGGATCATGGTCGAAATTCCGGCAGCCGCGCAGATGGCTGACTTCTTTGCCAGGGAAGTTGATTTTTTCAGCATCGGCACCAACGACCTCACTCAATACACCATGGCAGCCGAACGCACCAGTGAAAAGATGGCTTACCTGGCCGACCCCTGTCATCCGGCGGTGATCCGTCAGATTAAGCGCGTGATTGAAGAAGGGCACAAGCAAGGCATTTGGGTTGGCGTTTGCGGAGAAATGGCTGGCGACCCGGAAGCAGCTCCGATATTGTTGGGGCTGGGACTGGATGAGTTCAGCATGGCGGCACCTGGAATCCCGCACCTGAAAGCCATTCTGCGCGAATGGTCCTACGCGGACGCCCAAAAACTCGCGGAGCATGTGCTCAATTTAGAAAACGGTACAGCCGTCAGGGAGTATGTGCGCGGCTTTACGCACGCATAATCCACTCACTTTTCGCTCAGGAGCTGGAAATCCCCGATGGCGCGGGGAATTCCAGCTCTTTTTTTTCTGTCAGCCCTTCAGGGATGTTTTTTCATTGCTTGCGGTATGGTCGCAGAAAGCCTGCCGTTTGCGGTGGATGAATTTATCAAGAACGCTGAGTAATCATGATTCTAATTGATACTGTCCGGCTGGCCATCTGAAATTGCTGGTATTTTCCGCGCAAATTGGCCGGGCAACTGCGCGATGACAACAGCGGCGAACATCACCGCGCAGCCGGTAATTTCACGCAGGCTTAGCAATTCCCCAAGCAGTATCCAACCAAAAAGCACTGCAAAGACGGATTCTGTGCTCATGATTAGCGCGGCAATTGTGGGATGCACTGACTTCTGTCCCAGAACTTGAAGCGTGTATCCGCCGCCAACTACCAGGATTCCGGAATATAGAATGGTCCATAAACCCGCGCTGAGCTGAGCCAGGTGCGGCTTCTCAAAAATCAGCGCCGCGATCAGCGCGAGAAACCCCGCGGCGAAAAACTGCATGATTGCAAGGGCAAGCCCGTCGACTTTTGGCAAAAATCGGTCCAGCGTAAGAATATGCGCTGCCCAAAAAAGTGTCCCCATCAGGACGAATAAGTCCCCTCGTTCAATTCGAAATTGGTTGGTAAAGCTGAGCAAGTATACCCCCGCCACGGCCAGCAACACACCCAGCCAGACGGTGCTGTTGGCGCGCTTACCAAGAGGAATCCCCAGCAGCGGCACCAGGACGACATACAGCGCCGAAATGAACCCCGCTTTGCCCGCCTCGGTGTACTGGATGCCCGTTTGCTGAAAAGAAACTCCTAAAAACAGCAGGCTTCCGCACAAAAGCCCGGCGAAAAGATAGGTCTTCAGGTCGGCCGCGCGCGATTCAGTTTGCTTTGTCCGATTTCGTAAAAACAGCACCGGCAGAAGAACTGCGGCACCAAGCAGAAAACGAGCGGCAGTGTACGTAAATGGCCGCATGGATTCCATAGCAACGCGCTGGGGAACAAAAGAAGAACCCCAGATGATTGAGGTAAGCAAAAGAATGAAACTGCCGTTTCGCGGCCGCCTGGTGTCGGGTTCTGTCACGGGTGCGGTTCCCTGATTGCCTACAATCATTCAGGCTCCGTATAATACGCGGAGCCTGAATGCCTTTTTAGCGCGCAGAAAACAAAGGATTTACGCGATTGTTTTCTGGTACACGCGGTGATTTTTATAGAAAATACAGCCCAAATTCAGCAAATCCTTCCGCATCTGCACGGCTGTCTCGGCGACCTGCGTCAGCTCCCCGTGCTTGTAGCGTTTGTTCTGATGCACCGAGTCGATCAAAATTTCATAGATGAGCGCGTTTCCGCCAAAACCCTGCGCTTCAGGCAGGATGCCGATGCCGTTGAAGTCAATCCAGTCGGTTTTCTTGATTTCAGCCAGCAGACGGAGGATTTCTATCGGACCAAGTTTGCCTTTGTTTTTCTGGAAAGCCCTGGAAACATCCGGGAATGGCAGCACAAAACCGACCACCTTGTTATCCTTGACAATCATCTTCAGCATTTCCGGAATGACCAGAATTAAGGCATTCGAAACCACAAAATCCATTTCTCGTTCCGTGAGCGGATAATATTCCCAGTTCTGCACAAAAGAACCGTTGTAAGCCGCCCTCAGCTGCGGTACCCACTTCTTCAATTCGGCTTTGTTTTTGAAAGTTTTGATGGCCAGCGAACCGCGTTTCTTCGCGATCGCGGCAGCTTTGGCTACCTTTTCTGGCACTTCGATTTTCTGCGGATCGACGTAACTTGAGACAAAATCCACCGCCTTGCTGAAGCCGTAGGTTTCCACCAGTCTTTGGTAATACGGGTAGTTGTAATTCATCATGTTCATCATCTGGCGGTGCTCATGACCTTCTATCTGGATGCCGTAGCCATCCAACGGGCCAAAACCTTTGGGGCCGACCAGTTTGGTCATCCCCCGTTCGCGCGCCCATTCAGCCACCCGGTCCAGAAGCGCGTTGGCGACTTCCTGGCTGTCAATTAGGTCAAACAGATAGAATTCCGCGTCTTTGGTCTGGTGGTAAGCATTGAAAGGTCTGTTAATCAGCGCCGCTATACGCCCCACCACCTTGTCTCCGTCCATTGCCAAAAAGAAGTCAGCTTCCGAGTGGTCGTAGAACGGATGCTTTTTGGGATTCATCATGGCATAAATATCGCTCTTGATTGGAGGAACAAACTGCGGGCAGTCCTTATAAAGTTCGTATTGGAATTCTACAAATTTCCGCTGAAGAGGCTTCGTGTTTACAGGGATGACAGAAATCATAAGATCAGTTCCTTTGTTTCTCTTAGGATGGATAAACTAATGCATTATATCCCTATTTTCCGGCAAAATGAGATATCTGCTACGTCCGTATTACTTGCCAGCCAGGCTTCGCTGATATATAATAGAAAAGTTGTTAATTTGTTTCTGTCAGAGGTAAAAATGATTGATGTTAATGAATTGCGCAAAGGCGTGACGTTTCAGATTGACGGTGAGTTGTACAAAGTTTTGGATTACACCCATAACAAACCCGGCCGGGGCACGGCCACGATCCGCATCAAAGCGCGCAACTTACGCAAGAGTAATACTTTGGAAATGACCTTTATTTCGGGAGACCGCGTTCAGGATATCCGTCTGGATTATCACAACGTTCAGTACCTCTATCGGGATGAAAATTTCTTCTATTTCATGGACATGAACACCTTCGAACAGCCCGCGGTTCCTGCCGAGTTGGTCGGGGACTATGAAGGTTATTTGAAGGGTGACATGGAAGTCAAGCTCACTTACTTTGGTGATGAGCCATTGGATATCGAACTGCCGACCAGCGTTGACCTCTTGGTTGTTTCCGCTGAGGCCGCCGCCCGCGGAAACACTGCCACTGGCGTCACCAAACAGGTAATTACCGAGACCGGTCTAAAGGTGCAGGTTCCTGCCTTTGTAAATGAAGGCGATGTCATCCGGGTGGACACGCGCACAGGCGCGTATGTGACCCGGGTCTAAGCCTCTTCTGACCATGAAAACGCCTTTCGGGCGGGAATGCCGTTATTTTTACGGGGATTATTACCGCGGCCGCAATTTTGAAGAGTGCCGCCTGATTCAATCCAGGGAGGATGGGCGGAAATGGGAATCCGCCCTCTGCAAAAATTGCGCGGTCCCGGTCATCCTGGCCAATAATGCCTGCCCGCACATGGTATTGAGCGCCTCGATTAAGACATTTTTAGGTCGCAAAAGCGTCCGGGTGGACGCTTATTGCACCAAATCCCACCAGGTCGTCCGGGATCCAAACACTGGCTGTGACATTTGCCATACCCCGTAGTTGCATGGCTGGACCTGGTTTATTAGATATTTGTAAGAAAGATTTCAACGGTACGCCCTTTTATCTTTTCCGTTGTTCCGACTTGGTATAATCGTTTTTGACGCGTTTGAAGCGTCAAAAACCGGAGGAATTTGTGAATTCACGCAATAGATCGTATGCAATTTACATCCTGCTGTTTCTCGCGATTATCAGCATGGTGTATTTCAATATGCAGCAGCAGGCTTTGGAAACGCGCGTTATCGCGATAAACCAGCTTGCCGCGGATATTGAAGCTGGAAAAGTTTCCAAGGTAACCGCGGTCGATAACGACCTTACCATCGCCTACAAAGATGGAACCAACAAAGAATCCACGCTCGACTCTCAGTCCGGATTGGTGGAGCAGTTGGTTCAGCTGGGCGTTTCCACCAGGCAGCTTCAGGACCCGGGCCTCGAAATTGTTATCAGCAAACCCGGCATGATGGATACCGTCCTGAACATTCTGGTGTATATTCTCCCCTTCATCTTTATGCTGGGAATTTTCTGGTTCTTTATGCGCCAGGCGCAGGGCTCCAATAACGCCGCCATTGCCTTCTCCAAATCCCGCGCGCGTATGATGTCCGGCGAGCACCCCACTGTCACCTTCGCGGACGTAGCCGGCGTGGATGAAGCCAAAGAAGAACTGCAGGAAGTGGTTGAATTCCTGAAGGAACCCCAAAAATTCATCAGCCTCGGCGCGCGCATTCCCAAAGGGGTTCTCTTGGTGGGTTCTCCAGGTACAGGCAAGACTTTGATGGCAAAAGCAGTCTCCGGAGAGGCCGGTGTGCCATTTTTCTCCATTTCCGGCTCGGAATTTGTCGAAATGTTCGTGGGCGTAGGCGCCAGCCGCGTCCGGGATTTGTTCGACCAGGCAAAAAAGCATTCTCCCTGTATCGTCTTTGTTGACGAGATTGACGCTGTTGGCCGCCACCGCGGCGCGGGCCTGGGAGGCAGCCACGACGAACGTGAACAAACCCTGAACCAGCTGCTTGTTGAGATGGACGGTTTTGATACCGACACCAATGTGATTATCATGGCAGCCACCAACCGACCGGACATCCTCGACCCCGCCCTTTTGCGCCCCGGCCGCTTTGACCGCCGAGTAATGCTGGATAAGCCGGATATGGCCGGCCGTATCGCAATTTTAAAGGTGCATGTGCGCGGAAAACCCCTCTCCCCGGCTGTTGACCTGGAACTGCTTGCCAGAGCCACACCCGGTTTTGTTGGCGCGGACCTGGAAAACCTTGTGAACGAAGCCGCGATTCTGGCTGCCCGCCGGAATAAGAAAGTCATCGAGCAATCAGAATTTGAAGAGGCAATCGAACGCGTTATTGCCGGTCCGGAACGCAAGAGCAGGCTGATCAATTCGGAAGAGAAAAAAATCATCGCCTACCACGAAGCCGGACACGCGGTGGTCATCAACACCCTCCCCGAAGGCGACCCTGTTCAGAAGGTCTCGATCATCTCCAGAGGTATGGCAGGCGGCTTCACGCTATCTCTGCCCGAAGAAGACCGCGTCCTGGACTCCAAAAAGAAGCTGATTGCCACGATGGTTGGCATGCTTGGCGGCCGCGCGGCGGAAGAAGTCATTTTTGATGACATCACCAGCGGCGCCTCCAGCGATATTGAGAACGTGACCAAGCTGGCCCGCAGAATGGTGACCCGCCTTGGAATGAGCCAGGAACTTGGCCCTATGGTTTACGGCCAGAAAGAAGAATTGGTCTTCCTTGGGCGCGAAATTTCCGAGCAGCGCGATTACTCGGAATATGTCGCTCAGAAGATTGACCAGGAAGTCCGCGATATCGTCAGCCAGGCGTACGCTCAGGCCAAGCAAATCCTGATTACCTACAAGGATAAATTGATTGAGGTGGCGGAAAAGCTGCTCGAAGTGGAAACGCTTTCCAGAGAGCAATTCGAAGCGATATTCCCTCCGCCGGTGCAAAAGAATCAGGGCATACCGGCCATTCAGAGCTAACCCTGAAGTTTATAGTAGCCGTTAATCAGATCCAGCATTTTTTCAAGCACCGCTGGATCTGATGCTTTAATCCAATGAATTTGGGGGTCTGTAGGTTTAAACCAATTTGCCTGCCTGCGTACATAAATCCGCGTGTTTCGCCTGATTAAACTCACAGCCTCTTCCAGGCTGATTTCCCCCTCCAGATGCCTCAGGATTTCCGGGTAACCAATGATTCCCATGCGCCTTAAGAGCTCGGATTTTCCTGCGTCCCTGAGCGTCCGTACTTCTTCCACGAACCCCTGCGCGAGCATGCTGTCAATTCGCGCGTCAATGCGGGCATACAGCTCTTCTCTTGGCCATGAAAGCCCCAGAACAATCGCGTCGCAGGGTGAGGCGGATTTTTTCCGCTGGCTCGAAAAACGCATTCCAGTCGCAAAAATCACCTCCAGCGCGCGAATCGTGCGGCGCTTATTGCGGAAATCAATATTGGCTGCTGCTTCCGGGTCAATGCGCTCAAGGCGCCTGTGAAGCGCATCAAAGCCAATGCGTTCGCCCCAGGCTTCTATGGCCGCACGCATATCTTCGAGGGGAATTTGTGCCGGAATTTCCCAATTTTCGAGGATTGCCCGCACATATTGACCGGTTCCACCCACGAGAATCGGAAGGCGTTGGCGGTTGTTGATGGCGTTAATCAGGGCGCGGGCTTGCTGTTGATATACACCGAGGCTCCACGGCGCGTCAAGCGTTGTGACGTTAATCAGATGGTGAGGTACACTCCCAAGCTCCTCCGGACCTGGTTTGGCTGTGCCGATATTGAGCTCCTGATACAGGTACCTCGAGTCCGCAGAGATAATTTCGCCGGGGAGCGCTTTGCAAAGTTGAATCGCCAGAGCTGATTTACCTGAACCGGTAGGGCCAACCAGCACAACCAGGCGCGGACTCGCTGTTGAGCTCATTGCGAAACCTCTCCCAGATTTTGATAATGCAAGAGGTTTGGCCGCGTCTGCCCCAGCTTTCCTTCCACGACGATCAGGTCAATCTGCCAGTCCGGCTGGGGTTCAGGCAGCTTTTCCAGGTATGCCTGCGAACACAGCAGCAGGGACTTCAGCTTTTTGGGTGTCAGCGCGTCTTCACCTAAGCCGAACGCATCACTCCCGCGGGTCTTCACTTCCACGAAAAGCAAGGCTTTATCCCTGGCAGCGATGATATCTACCTCTCCCTCGCGCGTGCGGAACTTACGCGCGAGTATCGCGCAGCCCTGTTCCTCAAGGTAAGCGCAGGCAACCTGCTCGCCCCAATCTCCTAGTTGCTTTCTGTAACCGTGTGCCATCATGGCATAGTATACCCGCACCCGGCCTGGCGCGCCCGCGTAAAACCAACAAGTGCGGGAATTATCGATTAATTGCTTCAATTAAGATAAAATTGTAAAATTAAACCACTCGCAAAGGACCTTGTGTATGGCTGTCGCGGAAATTGTCACGATTGGAACAGAACTTTTATTAGGAGAAATCCATGACACCAACTCGCGCTACATTGCCCGGGTACTTCGCGATATCGGCGTAGACCTCTATCGTCTGACAACCGTCGGCGATAATGTCCAGCGCATTACTGCCACGCTTCAAGAAGCGCTCATGCGGGCGGATATCGTCATTACCACCGGCGGGCTCGGCCCTACGGTGGATGATCCGACCCGGGAGGCAGTTGCCAGAGTTTTTAATGTCCCTTTGGTATATCACGAAGAACTTTGGCAGCAAATCCAGGAGTGGTTCAGCCGTTACAATCGCACCCCAACCGAAAATAACAAAAGGCAGGCCTATATCCCTGCCAACGGCATCGCCATCAAGAATGATGTCGGCACTGCGCCAGCTTTCGCGTTTGAGCTTGGCACAAAAACTGTGATTTCCCTGCCGGGCGTCCCAAGGGAAATGGAATACCTCATGCAGCACTTTGTGCGCAGCTACCTGAAACAGCGGTACGGTTTGAAGGAGACTGTCATCAAACCTTGGGTCATCCACACAATCTTCAAGAGCGAGTCCAGCATCGACGAATTGGTGGGAGACCTTGAAAAACTCAGCAACCCTACAGTCGGCCTGCTGGCGCATCCCGGTCAGACAGATATCCGCGTGACGGCCAAGGCGGAATCCGCGGCAGAAGCGGAAAAAATGATGGAACCAGTTCTGGCAATCATCCGCGAGAAATTGGGAAATTATATCTATGGGGAGAACGAAACCACATTGGAAGAAGCCGTAGCGGACATTCTCGCCCAAAATGACGCAACAGTCACGCTCATCGAAGTCGGCACTAAGGGAGAGATTCTTGCAAAGCTGAAAGCGCATACACCCGAACGGGTGCATGGAGAGTTCATAGATGGGAAGATTTCCGTCGAAACGCTCAAAGCGCTGATGGCAGACGCTCAGAATCAGCAGCACAGCACGCTGGCGCTTGGCATCATGCTCAGCTCTGAAAGCGACAAACAGGACCTTACATTAATCCTGCAGGCTCCGGACGCGGAAAGAATGCAGCAGCGTTCCTACGGCGGCCCCCCCGGCGACGGTCAGATTTGGGCGGTAAATTCAGCTTTGGACGCCATCCGCCGGTATTTCCTCAAATACTAAAAGGAGAAAAATGGAACGGGCACAAAAAATCCTCACCAACGCCATCGTCCTCACCATGGATGGCGATTACAACATTTACGAACCTGGCGCGGTGGCGGTCGGAGCGCAGCAAATCCTGGCCGCGGGTCCACAGGATGTAATCCTGAAGCAATACGAAGCGGAAGAAGTCCTGGACTGCGGTGGGAAAGTGCTCCTGCCGGGTTTCATCAATGCGCATACGCACGTGCCCATGACCCTCTTGCGCGGTTTGGCCGATGACCTGCGGTTGGATGTGTGGCTGATGGGATACATGATGCCGGTGGAACGCGAGTTTGTTACGCCGGATTTTGTGCGCCTCGGCACCAAATTGGCCTGTGCTGAGTTTATTCGCTCAGGGATTACCTGTTTCAACGACATGTACTATTTCGAGGATGCTGTCGCGGAAGCCACCAACGAGGCTGGCTTACGCGCTGTGGTAGGACAGACTGTGATGAAATATCCGGCTCCGGACGCGTCCTCTTACGAAATTGCCATCTCCCTCTGTGAAGATTTGATTAAAAAATGGAAAGGCCACCCGCTGATTATTCCCGCCATCGCGCCGCACGCGGTTTATACCACCACGCCGGAAATCCTGACCACCTTGTGTGATATGGCGAAGAAATTCGATGTGCCCTTGCATTTCCACGTTTCAGAAACGCTTTCAGAGGTGGAAAATCTGCGCCAGGAACAGGGCATGCCAGTCATTCCTTACGTGCGTAAGTTTGGGATGTTGGAAACAAAACTCATTGCCGCGCACTGCGTGCACGTCGACGAAGGGGAAATCCGCAGCATGCAGCATGCAGGCGCGGGAATCGCTCACAACCCATCCTCAAACCTGAAACTGGCTTCCGGTTTCGCTCCCATTCAGCGAATGCTTGAACTCAACGCAAATGTCGGCATAGGAACTGACGGAACGGCTTCTAATAACGACCTGGATATGATTGATGAAGTGCGCCTGGCAAGCTTTGTGGCTAAAGCCGTGGCAGGCGACCCGACAGCGCTCCCGGCCAGAACAGCCTTGGCAATGGCCACCTGCATTGGCGCGAAGGCCTTACACATTGATGACATCACCGGCAGCCTGGAAAAGGGCAAACGCGCGGATCTCATCCTCCTGGATATCTCTCCCCTCCATAACCAACCGCGTTTCCGCCGGGACTCTGAGAATATCTACGCGCAAATTATCTACGCCTCCAAGTCTACAGATATCACCGATGTGATGGTGGACGGCAGATGGCTGATGCGCGAACACAAACTACTGACGCTGAATGAAGAGGAATTAATCCGCGAGGCAGGCGTTGTCGCGGCTGAAATCGACCGCTTCCTCAAGAATCGTGAGGAATCAGTTTTGTCCAAGCTGATCGCTATCGGAGGCGCCGCGGAAGAAGAGAGCTTTGAAGTGCAGGCAAAGGTGCGCGTCGAAGACCTGGAACCAGTTCTCGCCGCTCTTCAAGCCCCCGAAATTCAAATTGTGCGCACCCGCAATTACCATGAATTTGATACCTATTTCAATTTCTCCGATCGAGAGCAGGGCAGGCTGCGTTATCGCGAGGACGAATTTATTGGCAAAAACGGAGAAATTACCAGCGTTCGGTCCCGGTTAACCCTGATTGGCGAACCAGAAAGCGCGCATCTGGAAGAAAGCGAAAAGATTATGCTTTCCCGCTCGCGCTATCTCGCCCCGGCTGTACACAGCCTGCGTTTTTACAACGAGTACTTTAAGCCGGTTGAGCTGGTAGAAATCGAAAAAAACCGGCTCAGATACCTGGTGAAATTCCGCGATACCGAGTTCTTCATCAACCTCGACAAGGTGACAAAACCAAAACTTGGCAAATTTGTGGAGATTAAGAGCCGCACCTGGAGCCGGCAGGACGCCCAAAACAAGACAGTGCTGATGCGTGAACTCCTGGCCACCCTGGGGCTCAGTTCTCTCCCATTGGTCACAAAAGATTACATCCACCTGGTGGAAGAACTTTAGGAGCACGATGAACCAGCAGAGCGCCGTAAAAGTATTGTTTGCCAGCGCGGAAGCTGCTCCACTGGCAAAAATCGGGGGCCTGGGAGATGTCGCCGGCGCGTTACCCCCGGCGCTGCGCCAAAACTCCGCAGGAAAGCTGGATATCCGCCTTTTTCTGCCCTTCCACGCTGAGATTAAACGTAAAGAACCTCAGCTTGGATACCTGGGCGCGTTTTCGGTGCCCTATCGCGCGGGCACGTTCTCCGTTGAGCTTTATGTGACCATGGTTCAGGGCGTCAGAACCTATCTGCTGGACAGCGACGTGTTTAATCACCATTCTCCGGTCTACCACGGCGACCCGGGTCTGGACGGCCGTAAGTATGCCTCTTTTTCCGTCGCCTTGTTGGAAGCCAGCCGTTTTTTGGATTGGCGCTTTGACATTCTGCATGCGAACGACTGGCACACCGCCCTGGCTGTATACGCTTTAAAGACACTTTACAAAAACGACCCTTTTTTCAAGGAAACACGCAGCATCCTGACCATCCACAACCTGCCATATAACGGTTATGGTTCAGAATCAGCGATGACTGAGCTTGGTTTTCCGGCAGGAACCGACCCCGATTTGCCGGAATGGGCACTCCTGACGCCGCTGCCGCTCGGGATATCAGCGGCGGATAGAATTGTGAGCGTGTCCCCGAATTACACCCGCGAGATTCAAACGCGCGATTTCGGCTGCGGACTGCATGAGTACTTGCAAAAGAACAACCAAAAACTTTCCGGCATTCTTAACGGTATTGATACCAAGGTCTGGGATCCCGCTCGTGACCCTCTTATCCCCTACCCATTTGACTCAACGGCAATAAGCGGAAAGGCATTGAACAAAGCCGCCCTGCAAAGAGAACTGAATCTGGAAGAAAATCCAGAGATTCCGCTTCTCACAGTGGTCAGCAGGTTTGATTATCAAAAAGGGATAGGATTAATCTTCGATGCCATCCCAGAAAATGTCAGAAAATCCTGGCAAATGGTCCTGTTGGGAACCGGCGCACCCGATCTGGAGGCCAGAGCGGCGGACCTGATTCGGGAATATCCCCACAAAATCGTGAGCTTGTTGAAGTACGACGAGGTCATGGCTCATAAGCTATACGCAGCTGGCGATATTTTTATCATGCCCTCCTTGTATGAACCCTGCGGCTTATCCCAGATGATCGCGATGCGGTACGGCAATATCCCTGTTGCCCGCGCTACCGGCGGCCTTCAGGACAGCATCATTAACTATCACGCTGACCCGGACAATGCCACTGGCTTCCTCTTTACCGAGAAGACCTACGAAGGCCTGGTAAGCGCACTGAACTCCGCCATCCTGGTCTACCGGGACAAACCCACCTGGGCTAAACTGATGCAAAACGCGATGCGCGCGGACTTCTCGTGGAATGCGTCGGCGCAGAACTATTTGGAACTCTATCGGGACTTAATCAATCAAAGAGGTAATTAATGCAAACTAATCGTTATTCAGGCGTGCTGCTTCACCCTACCAGCTTCCCTGGCCCGGACGGCATCGGCGATTTGGGTCCGGAAGCTTACCGCTGGATAGATTTTTTGAAAGGCAGCGGCTGCCAGATGTGGCAAATCCTGCCGCTTGGGCCTACCGGTTACGGCGATTCTCCCTACCAGTGTTTTTCCGCGTTCGCTGGAAATCCATTCCTTGTCAGCCCACTGCTTCTGCTGGAAGACGGACTCCTGACCCTCGAAGACCTGAAAGACCGTCCAAAATTCCCGGCTGACCGCGTGGACTTCGGACCGGCAATTATCTGGAAAAACACCATTCTGGACCGGGCTTACAGAAACTTTTTGTTAATAACCCGTCCGTCAAAACTGGTAGACGAATTCGAAGCCTTCCGCGCGGAGCACAAGAATTGGCTGGAAGATTACAGCCTCTTTATGGCAATCAAGGAAAGCCAGAATGGACAGCCGTGGAATCTCTGGCCGAAAGAATTGAAATTCAGAAACCCCGACGCGCTAAAAGCCTTTGCCCAAAAATATGGTCCCCAGATTGAGAAACATCAGTTCAGCCAGTTCTTATTCTTCCGGCAGTGGGCCGACCTGCGCGAGTACGCCCACAGGCAAGGCATCCAAATTATTGGCGACATCCCCTTCGTCATCGCGCAGGACAGCGCGGACTTATGGGCAAATCCCAAACTCTTCCTACTGGATTCCGAACTGAACCCGACCGTGGTTGCAGGTGTTCCGCCGGATTATTTTTCAGCGGACGGGCAGCTGTGGGGAAATCCCCTCTATGATTGGCCAGTGCATCGGGCCAGCGGGTATCAGTGGTGGAAAGACCGCGTCTCCGCTGTTTTAGGCCTGGTGGATAAAATTCGTCTGGACCATTTCCGCGGTTTTGCCGCTGCGTGGCACGTCCCATACGGCAATCTTACCGCCAGACAAGGCGAGTGGGTCAAAGGGCCGGGTATTGAATTCTTCGATGAGCTGCAGCGCGCGTTCCCCAATCTGCCCATAATAGCGGAAGACCTTGGGGTCATCACGCCGGACGTGGAAGAAATGCGCGATAAATTTGGTCTGCCCGGCATGAAAATCCTTCAATTCGCCTTTTCAGGGGATCCGGAAGACGATTTTCTGCCGCACCATTATCCCGTCAACTGTTTCGCCTACACCGGCTCTCATGACAACAACACCGCGAAAGGTTGGTACGACCAGGCATCTCCGCGCGAACAGGATTTCTACCGCAGATACCTGAACGTTTCAGGGGATGATATCGCCTGGTCAATGATACGAGCCTGCTGGCAGTCTGTGGCCAGGTACGTTGTCGCGCCGATGCAAGATTTGCTTTCACTTGGCGCCCAGGCCCGAATGAACCTGCCGGGCTCCCAAAGCGGCAACTGGTCCTGGAGAATGCTGCCGGATGCGCTGACGGAATCGCTGCGAAAACGCCTTTGGGAGATGAACCTGCTTTACAGCCGCCTCCCTGCCGAGGAAAAGAAGCGCTACACTGAAATGTTAAACGCGAATTTGGAAGGCACGGTTAAACCGCATTAGTTTTGCTGGCTGGCAAAATAGCAATCAGAATTCCAATCAAAATCAGGATACCGCCGATGATTTCCATCATCGACGGTATTTCTTTCAGGAACAGGATTGCCAGAATAGTGGAACCGATCGGCTCGCCCAACAGGGCCATGGAGATCATTGTTGCTGGCAGGAATTTCAGGGCATAGTTCAGTATGGAATGACCAAGCATTTGCGGGATGATTGCCATGGCCAAAAAGATGGCGTACACTCTTGGAGTGTAGCCAGACAGCTCTTCACCGCGAAAAATTGCCGTGAAAAACAAGATTAGAGCAGCGCAGGCGTAAACTACCAGTGTGTACTGTGCATTATCCGTTTCAGCCCGAATTTTCCTGCCAATCAGCATATATCCCGAAGCCATCCAGGCGCCCAGCAGCGCGAGAAACATTCCTTTGAGCGTCTGAGGGTCGCCGCCAAATATTTGTTCGGTACAAGCCAGTCCCGCGGCGGAAATCGTGCAGGAACTGCCAACAGCGATGATGCATCCGCCGAGGATGGCTGCCGCCATGCCCGCGTAAAATCGCTTGTGCACCTTCTCTTTCAGTAAAACCGGGGAAAGCAGCGCGACCCACAGCGGCGTTGTGGTCACCAGGATGACGGAACTGCTGACGCTGATGAATTCCAAAGAGCTAATCCACGCCACAAAATGCGCCGCCAGAAACGCGCCCGAAAGCGCCATCCAGAGAAAATTTCTTTTTGTCAAAGCGCGGTGATTGGCAGAGGCGGTTAGATACAGAAGGCCGCTCAGGACCGTGGATAAACCCAACCGGTAAACGGCAATGACCAGCGCAGAAGCCTGGTCATTTACCAGCCGTATGAGAATAGCGGCGGTAGAAACCGCCAGGATACTCACAAGAAGCAACAAATACGATGCGGCGCGCTTAGTTTGTGTCAACTGAAAACCTTTGCGAACTGTGTTAAACTAATGCGATGATTTTACCGCTGGAGTAAAAAATGGCATTTGTAATTACCAATTTATGTCTGCGAGACGGCGGCTGCGTGGTCGCTTGCCCGGTTGCCTGCATTGTTCCTGGCAAACCTGAGGAAAAATATCCCCTTTACTACATCGATCCCAATACCTGCATCGACTGCGGAGCCTGCCTGCCAGAATGCCCCTACGGCGCGATTTTTGCGCTGCACGACGTCCCCAACACCTTCACTGCTGTCGGCGGAGAAATCCTCAGCGCGCCTGTAGGTACAGCCGGTTACGATAAGCCGTTGGATACCTTCACCTACGAAGGCGAACCGGTTCACATCCCAGCGACGCGCGTTCTATCCCCTGGCGAGGTCGTAGACCTGACCGAATATATTCAAATTAACCGGGACTTTTTTGAAAACGGTCCCGGTTACGAAGCGCTGCTCTCCTGAAAGCTTACGCGGACGCCTCATGGGCGGCCATGCCCGCGCCGATGATGCCGGCAGTATTTTCCAGCTTGGCTGGCAGAATTTTCGTATTAATCTTCAAATATTCGGCATAGCTTTCATATTTGGAGCTGATTCCGCCGCCTAATATGAAGAGGTCCGGATTAAAAAGGAATTCGTAGGTCTGCAGCACCTCAGTGAAGCGCTTGCCCCATTTTTTCCAGCTCAGGTTTTCTCTTTGCCTCACGGCGTCAGAAGCGCGGTGCTCCGCGTCTTTCCCGCGAATTTTCAGGTGCCCCAGTTCCGTGTTTGGAATAAGATGGCCGTCTACAAACAGCGCGGACCCAATGCCCGTACCGACTGTGAGGAACAGCACCGTTTTATATTGCCGTGCTTCTTCCACCCCAAAACGCATCTCGGCCAGTCCGGCGGCGTCAGCGTCATTAAGCACGGTGGTCACCTGGCCGGTCTGATTGAAGATTAAAGCCGCCACGTCCGTCCCAATCCAATTCTTATGGAGGTTCGCGGCAGTCATCGCGACACCGTTTTTCACCACGCCGGGATATCCCGCTCCAATAATGCCGTGATATCCCAGCTTTTTCCGGATTTTTTCCACCAGGGCAGCTACCTCCCGCGGTTTTACCAGGGTTTCCGTCTCATAGCGAATGCGTTCTGAGACCATTTTTCCTGTTTCAGTGTCTACCAAAGCCCCTTTGGTGGCGGAACCGCCAATATCAATGCCTAATGTAATCATTATTCCTCCTTTTATCAGGGACAAGCATTATTTAAGTGTTCCTCATAAGTAACAGAAAAGACATGCGTCCCGCTGCCGTCGCAGCGCGAACGAAAGAAGTAGTAGCCGGTTTGTTCAGGCTGCGCGGCCGCAAGAATCGTCTCAAACGCGGGGGAAGAGATGGGGCCTGGCGGCAGACCTGTATAGCGGTAGGTGTTGTAGGGAGAATCTATGCCCAGGTCTTCGAGCGTCAGAGGGCTCTTCCACCAGGTCTTCCGGGATGAATCATAGCCAAGCGCGTACTGCACGGTAGGGTCTGTTTCCAGGCGCATGCCGGCAGCCAGACGGTTGTAAAACACCGAGGCAATACGGGCTTTTTCATCGCTGGCCTGCGTTTCGCGTTCGATAATTGAAGCGAGGATAACTGCCTGATGCAAGCTGATGTTTTGCTGCGCGAGAGATTCCTGTAATTGCGCTGACTGTACTGCTGTAAAAAAACGTTCCAGAATCAGCACACACATGCTTTCCAGAGAAATTGTTGGCTCAAAGCTATAAGAGTCCGGATAGAAATATCCTTCCAGGGAAGCGCCTTCCGGAATATTGAGGTAAGCGCGCAATTCAGTCTTTGGGTTATCTGCAAAAGCCAGAAATTCCTGCCCGCTAAAGCTGAAACCAGATGCGTCGACAGCTTCGGCGATTTCTTCCAGCCGCCAACCGGGGAAAATCCGAAACGCGATATCTCTCGCGGCCGGGTCGGATATACGCCGGGAAATATCCAGCGCGGAAAGCGATTCGGTCAGACTAAAAGTTCCCGACTGCACCATCCTGTCCAGACCGGAATAGGTCAGAAAGCTGCACACTGCCTCTCCAGATGTCACATAACCTTCCGCCTGCAGCCGCAGACAAATCCCCCGCACGGATTCATCAGGATTTATTGTGAATTTTCCGTTTTTTCGAGCCAGAGGGCTATGCGCGGTCAATTCTTCGCGGGCCGCCAAAAGCGCCAGCGATAATCTGCTGCGCTGAATCAGGTTAAGGCGGGCGTCAGCAGGTCCAAAAAGTGCCTTCGCTCTGGCAGGGGCGTAAACCGCGCCGTAGGCAAGCGCGACTGCCAATACCAGTATCAGGACAATTAGGAAAGAGGAAAAACGCGAACCCTGAAGGCCTTTACTCATAACTTTTCACGATTGGTCATTTGTGCGTCAAGGTATTCCTGCAAAATCACGGCCGCAGCTAAATCATCAATGGGATCCGCGCGCTTTTTTCGCTTCACTCCAGCCGTAATCCGAATCTCAGCGGCTTTTCGTGAGGAATGACTTTCGTCCCAAGGTACAACCACACCCGAGAAAACCGACCGTATGGCTTCCATCAGCCGCATTGCTGAGCGCGCTTTGGGGCCTGCTTCGCCATCGCTGTTCAGGGCTACGCCAACCACAACAGTCTGCGTTCCGTGTTCTTGTGCGAGTTTCGCGATGTTAATAGCATCTTCCACTCGGGAAGTGTGCTTAAGAATGGTGAGAGGTCTGGCAAGCGTTCCAGTTTCATCGCTTATCGCGATCCCTATGCGCAATTCTCCGGGATCAACCGCAAGCGCTTTTGTCATGAGGCCTCCACGCGGTTCTTGTCAACTCCAAAGGGAAATTATACAATAGAATAACTACGCCTAGTGAAGGGAAGGAAAGATGTTCATCACTACGAAAGTCCAAAAAGCAACAATCTACCGCGACACTGCCAGAATAACCAGGACGGCCAGTGTGGACCTTGAGGCAGGAAGAACAATTCTGGAAATCGGAGGGCTGCCGGCAGATTTGGAGCTTTATTCTGTGAAGACCCGCGCTTTCGGGGTCCCCGGGGCCAAATTGGAAGGGTTCTCTTCAAAACTGGTTTTCCTTGAGAAAGTCAGCGATATGGAAATTCGGGAGTTGGCGGCTGCCGTTGACCAACTAAGCCAGCAGATTCAGGCGCAGCAATCACGAATCGCGGCCGTTAACGCCAGGATAGAACATCTGGATAATTTGTTAAAAGAAACGCGCAGTTTCGCTTTTGGCCTCACCAATCAAAAAATTACGATAGCCCAACACATCGAGACCATCAATTCCATCTCAACGGAGCGCGAAAAAGCGCTTTCTGAAAAGTCCGAATTACAACTCGCCCTGATTGATTTACAAAACCAATTCGCCGCGAAGAAGAAGGAATTGGACCAGTTAAATTCTCAGCAGAAAATGACAGCCTGCCAGATAGACCTGCCTGTGATACTGCCAGAGGCCGGGGCGCTCAGTGTGGAGCTCAGTTACCTTCAGCCCGGCTGCTCCTGGGAGCCAGCTTACGATTTTTCCCTTCAGGATGGCAAGCTGGACATCCTTTACACAGCCAGCGTCACTCAGGAAAGCGGCGAAAACTGGCAGGACATCGCGCTGGAGCTCAGCACGTCTGTCCCGCGCGGGTATTCCGAGTTGCCGGAATTGAATCCCTGGTATCTGCAGAAATATTCCCCGCCGGCACCCCGCCTGCCTGCTTCCCCCGGCCGCAAGGAATTGTTCATGAAAAGCGACGTCCTTTCTTCCGCGGCGGCCATGCCAGAAGAAATGCTCAGCATGGATGCCGGCTATGATGAAGCTGAGGTTAACAACCTCGGCGCGGCCACTCGTTTCAAGCTGACGCAAAAAGTAAACCTCCCCAGCCAGCCGTCTCCATCGCGGTTCACCATCTCAAACATCAAGCTGGATGTGGAAGAAGACCGTTTTACCATCCCAAGGCTTTCCGAAGAAGTATTCCGCAGAGTAAAATTGACGAACACGAGCGACCTGGTATTTCTGGAAGGCAGCGCGGCGCTTTACGCAGATGAAGCTTATGTGGGAACGATCGCGATTCCTTTCATCCCTCAGGGTGGAGAATACCAGCTCAACTTTGGGACCGACGAGCGCGTTGAGGTGAAGAGAGAGATTATCAGGCAGACCGCTTCCGGGAAATTCCTGCAGGACAAACGGGTAAAGAGCTATGGTTACCAAATAACTATCAGCAACCCGACCGAAGAAACCCTTTCCGTGGTTGTGCAAGACCAGATCCCGGTCTCCCAGCACGAAGAAATCAAGGTGCGCCTGGACAAAGCCGAACCAAACCCCGATAAGAAAGATGACCTGAATCGCATGACCTGGAAGCTTTCTCTGCCTCCAAAGACGAAAAAGCTTATCCAGTTCCAGTTTGTCATCGAAGCCCCAGCCGATATGGAAATCCGGGGGCTGCCCAGGGACTGAAAAAGCCGATGAATCACTTCTGAAACCCGGCCTTAAGAAGGAGCGCAATGTGGACTTAGCAGGAAAAACCGCGTTGGTAACTGGCAGCGGCGTTCGCTTGGGAAAGGCAATTTCGCGCGCGTTAGCGGAGAGAGGCTGCCAGCTGGCGCTGCATTACAACGCCTCAGCGGAAGGCGCGGAGGAGATCCGCGAGTATGCCCGCGCCCTTGGGGTAAAAGCAGAGACATATCGGGCTGATTTGAGCAGCCCGGATGAAGCGCGCGCGCTCATCCAGTCCGCTAGCGTGAATTTTGGACATCTGGATATCCTCATCAACAACGCGGCTATTTACCTGCCGGGCAAAGGGATGGATACCAGCGCGGATATTCTGGAAAAACAGTTCCGATTGAACCTTTTTGCCCCGGTTTTGCTCATTCGAGAATTCGCGTCTCAACTTCCGGAGGGCTTTCCAGGAAAAGTCATCAATATATCAGATGCCAAGGTGTTTCGACACCAACCTGATCATTTTGCTTATCGCCTCACGAAAGCAGCTGTCAATGAAATGACGCTGATGTTTGCTCTGGAGCTTGCTCCGAGAATTACGGTCAACGCGGTCGCACCTGGCGTAATGCTGCCGCTGGCAGGCCGCGAAGACACCGACATGCAAGCCCTGGCAGAAAGGCGCATTCCGCTTAAACGCGTGGGAAGCCCCGAAATCATTGCTCAAAATGTCCTGCATATACTGGACCAGGACTTTATGACCGGCACAATAATTCGGGTTGACGGCGGTGAGGGAATTTAATCCCGAATTGGGATGATGATTCCAAGCTGATACCAGGCCACTGCCAGTTCCAGAGGTACGCCGCAGCGCGCGCGGGTCTCTGGTGTAATCACGCTTGATAGGCTTAACAATTCCTTCAGACTGGGGATATCGTAATAGCGCGCGTGATAATCCTGGAAGAAACCTTTTTCGCTAAGGTAACACCACGGCGCTAAGGCAAAACGCGTGTTTTCGTCAATGCTGAGCGGCTCGCTGATTGGCGGCTTTCGTTTTTTGGCTTCGCTGATAATTCTGGCGTATGACTGAAGCTGTCTGCTGAGCGAAAATGCTTCGCGGATTCTTTCAAGACGTTTCCCTTCCACCCGGCTTCTTTTCATCAGAATTTGCGCCGCGGCGGCCGCGGCTGCGCGCGCGTCTCCATAATCCACCTTATCAATCAATTCATCCGGAAGCTGGCTGCGGTGCACTCCTACCCGCGCGGCGATGGATGGGGTCCCGCATACCAGCGATTCATAAGCGACATTCCCAAAAGCTTCAACCATATTCCCAAGACAAAGGGTTACTTCTCCCGCAGAGTAGTAGGCTGCCATATCGGATTGGCTTAACCAGTCGTGGAAAATGAAGTTCTCCGTTAGCCCGCGCCGGCTCAGTTCAGCGGTAATGAGTCTATGGAATTCGCTTTCGGCTTCGCCGTTCATCAGTTCCAACCACTGCGGAACTAACACACGGATTCCTTCAATCCCAAAGTCCCGAACCAGAATCTCCACCACCTGGATTGTCTCCAGGAGGCCTTTGCCCGGCTCCGGACGGTGGGGGTGCAGAATAATCCTGTGTTTTTCAGGGTCCAGGCCAAAGCGGTGGAAAATGGGACTTGGGTCTGTGGGAAAAAAGATTTCCGGGTCAATGCCGTTCAGGACTGTATGGATGCGGTTGGCTATTTCCGGCAGTACTCTCCCCGCGGACGCCCGCAGCGCGGCTGCTGAAAAATTGGATACGGCGATTATCTCATCAGCCTGGTTGATGAAAGAGCCAAGAATGGATTCCGGATAGAAATTATCCCGGAATGAGATGACCGTCGGCACGTCGCTGTAGAGAAAAGGCAGGAGAAGTTCGCCATCGTGAATATAAAACCTGTCCGCGCTTCTGAGTTCTTCAGCGATGAGCTCGCATAAACGCGCCAGGTCGCCTGGCGCAATGAGGTAAGGCTGGGGAAAAGGCAGATGGAAGGGCAAGACTGGCTTAACCAAAATCCTCTCGCCCAGAGCGAAAACTTCCTGTCCTCCAACAGCTTCCGCCGCGAGCAAAACGACCTGATGACCCTGCCCGGCCAGGTACTGGACCAGACGCATCAGATGCTTGGAGGCTCCGCCAGTAATGCGGTCAGGAAAAACCGGGTTAATGGAAAAGCAGACAATTTTCACGGGACCGCCTATTCGAAGTAAAATAAACCAGAGGCTGCCATGGACAAAATACTTATCACCGATCTACAAACTACAGGCATCATTGGCGTTAAACATCCTGAACGCGATAAGCCGCAAATACTGTTCATCAATCTCATCCTCTACCGCGATTTGCATCCGGCAGGCGTAAGCGACAGCATCAGCGACACAACCAACTATTCAACTGTCGCCCGCGCTGTCAGCGAGCAAGTTTCCAATACCCAGTTTCATACCGTCGAAGCGCTGGCAGAGCATTTAGCCAGTTACCTTCTGGCCAACTTTCCCCTGGATGCTGTCCGTGTTCGGGTGGAAAAGCCCAAAAAGGTTTCCGACACAGCCCGAGTTGGCGTCGAAATCTTCCGCCGAAAAGCCAATCTCTAAAGCTTCAGATCCGCCGAGATACGATTCAGAAACTCCATACGCGTGGATAACTGGTCCCTGAACGCGCCCAGCATGTGGGAAGTTGTCATGCTGGCATCCTGTTTCTTTACGCCGCGCATCATCATGCACAAATGCTTCCCTTCCGCGACCACCGCCACGCCTTTGGGTTGGAGTGTTGCCTGAAGAAAATCCGCTATCTGGATGGTCATTCTTTCCTGCACTTGCAGCCGCCGGGAGAACATTTCCACAATGCGAGGTATTTTGGAAAGGCCTATCACTTTTCCAGAGGGGATATACGCGACATGAACAATTCCGTAAAACGGAAGCATATGGTGCTCGCACATACTGTAAAACTCGATGCCCCTCACAATCACCATTTCGTCATAATCCACGGTGAATAAGGCATTGTTCACCAGCGCTTCTGGATCCATGCGGTAGCCGGCCAGGATTTCCCCGTAAGCTTTTGCTACCCGGGAAGGGGTTTTTAGCAGACCCTCGCGTTCCGGATTTTCGCCGATTCCCTCCAAAATTTTGGTGGTGGCCCGTTGAATCTTGTCATAATCCATCTCGGTTTCACAAAATAAATCCGCTGCGCGGAATAATGGTTTATCACAGTCCATAGTATCTCCTGGGTGTATATTAATCAAAAAGGCAGCCCTGCGGAAGGGCTGCCCAACGCTTGTATAAGCTTACCCCACAATCGGATCGATTAACCCGTAGGTTCCGTCGCGCCGTTTGTAGAGGACATTAATCTTATTGGTATTGGCATTGAAAAACACGAAGAAATCTTCATGCCCCAGCAGCTGAAGCTGCTCAAGCGCTTCGGCCTCGTCCATGGGAGTTAGCGTAAAGCTCTTGCGGCGCACGATCAATGGAGCAGTTTCTTCCGCCGCTTCTTCTATAGGTTCGGCCGCAATAGCCGTATCGGAATCAGTTCGGTGGTCCCAATGTTTGCCTTTGAAGCGTTCGATCTGCCGCGTCATTTTGTCAACAGTCGCGTCGATGGCAGCAAATATGCCATCCGCGCGTTCTTCGGAGCGCAAGATAAACCCCTTTCCCCGGATTGTTATCTGAGCGATAAATCGGTCAGCGGCATTTCTGGCAGTCTTGGCATAGGCCAGGTCTACCCTGCAGTCGCCAATTTCGTTCAGGAACCTTTGCAATCGGGAAACTTTCTTTGTAACGTAATCGTGGATTTTGTCCGTGAGGTCTAAATCTTTCGTGAAAACATCGATTTTCAGTGTCATAGGCACCTCCTCTAGGTTATAACCAGATTATACCTTGATTGAAATCTCTTTTTCAACTGCATCTGACTTGTCCAGCGCCTGAGCGAGGGTCAGCACCCGCACATCGCTGCAGCGCGCGCTGCGAAGAGCCTCCGCGGCGGCGTTTAGCGTGGCACCGGTGGTAAAAACATCATCGACAAGCAGCACCCGCTTTCCGCTTACCAACAGCGGGTCAGCCAGAAACGCGCCCTGGACGTTGGCTTTTCTCTGTGCGCGGTTCAGGCGAACCTGAGACTGCGTCTCGCGGATGCGAGCCAGCGCCCTGGCGCGCATTGGCAGCCCGAGGCGAAGCGCGAGCGGAAATGCCAGCACAGCAGCCTGGTTGTACCCTCTTTGCTGATAGTGTTTCTCGCTTAATGGCACAGGTACCACCATATCCAGCTGCCACTTCTCGGACTGCACCAACCCGGCAAGCAGCGGTGCTACCGCGTGTGAAAGGCCCAAATCGGAATGGTATTTAAGGTTCACGACAATTTCACGAATCACGCCCTCATAACCGGCAAGGCTGCGAATTTCCTGATAAGCCGGAGGATGTAAACGACAAGAAGTACAAACGCCGCGCACCGGAAGCGCGCGTCCGCAGTAGACGCAGCTTTCCCTGCTGGTCAAGCGGATTTTTTGGAGACATTCCGGGCAAATCTGGCAGCCTTCGGCGCCGCAGCCCGCACATTTTGGCGGAAACACCCAATCCACAGCGTTCCAAAACGCGGAATAAGCGGCCGCGAGCAGTGCGTATTTGTCCGCCATGGGCTCACTTCAGATTGGCGTTGTAGAAAAGTTGGATTGCCGGCCAGAACAATGAAAAGAGGGTAAACAGGATCAAGAAAATGAGGATAACCAGAAGTACGTACTCCACTGGTCCCCATCCTTTGGGCGATTGTGAACGCATTGGCTTCTCCGAACGGCAGAGGTAATTACTGTTTCTATTATAATTGGATTGTAGGGAAGTCTTAAACCGCTATATAATCTGTTGTTTTTTACCCGGGATTACTGTATGATACAAAAGAATGGTCACTATTCGGTTTAAAAGGAGCAAAAATGAGTGATATTTTCGATAAAGTAGTCGGTGAACAGGATTTCTTCAAGAAGCTCATCGCGAAGATTCCAGGGTTTAAAGGCTATGTGGAACGCGGAGACCGCAGAATGTCGGATAAACTGCTGCGGGAACAGGTTGCGCTCGCGTTTGAATCCCAATATCAGCGCGTTTCCGGTTTACAGCGCGATTTGATTTCGCAGGGCGGCCTTGCATATATCGACGACCTTGAGGCTGCCGCAATTAAGCTGCGCCAATTCATAGACCGGGTTCGCACCGCGTCTTACGGTTATGCCGGTATTTTTGACGCTATTAAGATTAAAGAGGACGACCTGGCCCAGGTCTACCAGTTCGACAGCCAACTGCTTGACCTTAACGAGACTGTTACCCGCGCAATTGACAATGTGGAATCGTCAATTGGCACGGACGGGCTGCCCGCTGCCATCAAGCATCTCACAAGCGTCGCGCAGTCTTGCGTGGAAACCTTTAATAAGCGGTCGGACGTGCTGAAAGGCATCGCGGCCAACTGAAGATTTGATTAGCAACAGGATTTGGAGGCATAAAAATGGCAAGAATTTTTGATGTTGTTGAATATCCAAGCGAGATGACGGATGAAATCGTACATCGCTTTCCCGAAAGCGGTGTCGCAGATTTGCGTTTTGGCTCGCAGGTAATTGTCCGTGAATCTCAGAATGTTGTCTTCTTCCGCGACGGCCGCGCGCTGGACGTTCTCGGTCCTGGAAGACACACAATCACGACCGCGAACGTTCCTCTTCTGACCAACCTGCTGGGTCAGGCCTTTGGAGGACGGACGCCCTTCACCGCGGAAGTTTATTATGTCTCGATGCGCGAATTTGCTGACCGTAAATGGGGCACCCCCCAACCCATTATCGTGCGAAACCCCGGCGTTGGACTGGGAATCGCGCTTTTGCAGGGCTTCGGCACCTATAGTTTTCAGGTCAAAGACCCTCAGCAATTCGTTACCCAGCTGGTCGGCGCGCAGGGCGCCTACCGCACATCCGATATTGAAACCCGCCTGCGCACCATGCTGCTTTCCAAACTGCAGGATGTCCTCGGTGAAACCACCTCCAAGAGCAGCGTGCTGGAGCTGATTGGCCTGACCGAAGAGCTGGGCGCGGCCGTGCGCGCCAAAGCGCAGGATGATTTCCTCGCCCTTGGTCTGCTGCTCAAATCCTTCTACATTGGCAATCTCAAACCGTCGGATAAATCCGCGGAAGAGCTTCGTCAGATGGGTATGCTGGATATGCAAACCTACACCCAACTGCAGGCGGCGGATGCCATGCGGGATGCCGCACAGAACCCTGCCGGCGGTGCTGGCCTTACAGCCGGCATTGGCGCTGGAATGGGAATTGGGAATGTCCTCAGCAGCTCATTGGCTAGCATGTCTCAGGCCGGCCAGGCGCCCGCTGCTGCCTCATCCTCGGCAGCCCCTGCCATGCCGGACGTAATGACTCCATCCGAGGCCGCCGCGTTCCTGAAAGTATCTGAAGAGGACGTTCTGGCCGCGATTAACGCGGGCGACCTTAAAGCGCGCAAGATTGGCAGCGCCTTCAGAATTAGCAAGGAAGCTCTGCAGGAATTCCTGAAAGGCTAAAGATATCCAAGAATTTTCGCAGCCCGGTCAATGCCGGGCTGCCTTTTTGTTGAGTTCAGGTAAAATTAGAGAAAAATTTACTGGAGCGCAATGAAACTTCACGAATACCAGGCAAAATTGTTTTTTTCTCGTGAAGGAATCCCTGTACCTAAATCCGGATTGGCAAACACCCCCATCGAAGCCCGCCAGATTGCCGCAGAAATTGGATACCCGGTGGTCTTAAAAGCGCAGGTGCTTTCGGGCGGACGCGGAAAAGCTGGCGGCATTCGTCTTGTCCGCGGCGACGCTGAGATTGAGACTACCGCCAACTTGATTTTCAACAGCGAAATCCGCGGGATTCCAGTGCACCGCCTTTTGGTGGAAAAGGCCATAGAGTTCTCTCAGGAGTTTTACCTCGGAATTGTGAACGACAGATCCCTGGCAAAACCTATTCTCATCCTATCCTCCTCCGGCGGCATTGAAATTGAAGAAATCGCCCTGACCGCGCCGGAACACATCGAAAAAAAGCCCATAAACCCTTTGATAGGGCTTCAGAACTATACCGTCCGGGCGCTGGCTTCAAAATTAGGAATTGATTACTCCCTGTGGAAACCGCTGCAGCAAATCGCGGCTTCCCTTTGGAGGCTGTTCGACCAGTTAGATGCTACCTTAATTGAAATAAATCCGCTGGTTGTGACGCCAGAGAAAACTTTAATGGCTCTGGACGGCAAAATGACCATAGACGACAATGCCATCTTCCGCCAAAAGGATTTTTTGGAAGTTTCTGACCAGACCGCCGAGACCCCGACAGAACAAGAAGCCAAGAAGTTCAGCCTGAACTACATCCAGCTCAACGGCAACATCGGCTGCATGGTCAACGGCGCGGGCCTGGCAATGGCGACCATGGACTGCATACAGCAGGCCGGCAGCGAACCCGCCAATTTCCTGGATATTGGAGGCGGGGCGACCGCAGACAAAGTGACCGCAGCCCTTTCGATAATCATCAAGGACCCCAAGGTTACCGCCGTCCTGATCAACATTTTTGGCGGCATCACGCGCTGCGACGAGGTCGCGAGAGGATTGGCAGCGGTCCTGCCGGAAATGCGCCGGGCTTTGCCTATCGTTGTGCGCCTGGAAGGTACCAATGCCGAAGAAGGCAAAAAAATTCTGGAACCTTACCCACAACTCCTGCAGGCCGATACTCTAATGGCGGCAGCGGAAATCGCGGTGCGAGCATCAAAGCAGGTGGCTTCATGACAATACTCCTCAACGAAAACGCGCGCATTTTAGTCCAGGGGATCACAGGACGGGAAGGCCTGTACCATAGTGAACGCATGTATGCCTATGCCAAAAATGTCGTCGCTGGCACATCCCCCGGCCACGGCGGAGAATGGGTGCTTGATTATAAAGTGCCTGTCTTCGATACTGTCCGGGACGCCAAAGAATCCACCCAGGCGGATACCAGTGTGATTTTCGTGCCTGCCTTTCATGCCGCGGACGCCATCATGGAGTCCATTGAGGCTGAGATTGGGTTGATTGTGTGCATCTCTGAGGGCATCCCGATTAAAGACATGCTCAAAGTACGCGCGCTTTTGGAGCATTCGGAGAGCCGTCTGATCGGGCCAAACTCGCCGGGAATCCTCACCCCTGGGAAAGCGAAAGCAGGCATCATCCCGGGTTCGATCGCGCTGCCTGGCAAAGTCGGGGTGGTATCCCGGTCCGGAACGTTGACTTATGAGGTGGTTCAGGCGCTTAAAAAAGCCGGTGTGGGGGTATCCACATGCGTCGGGATTGGGGGCGACCCGATTGTTGGCACCAGTTTCGTGGAATGCCTGGACCTGTTTGAATCTGACCCGCATACTGACCAGATTGTCCTGATTGGAGAAATTGGCGGTAATGAAGAAGAACTGGCAGCGGACTTTATCTTAAATCACGTAACCAAGCCTGTATACGCCTACATTGCCGGAAGAACCGCCCCCGAGAACCGCCGCATGGGGCATGCCGGCGCGATTATCGAGGGCAAAACCGGCTCCGCGAGAAGCAAGATAGAATCCCTGCTGCGTGCCGGCGTTCAATTGTTTTCTTATCCGGAAGAAATTGCCGAGATTATCCGTATTTAAAAAGAGGAGCTAATGCTCCTCTTTTTATTTCAACCGTGCTTATTTTTTTAACGCTTCAATGGCCGCGACAGCATCCTTAACTGAGCGGATTTCGCGGGCTGTTTCGTCGGAAATGTTGATGTCAAACTTTTCACAAAAACCGTCAATCAGGAAGAATTGGTCCATCGAATCTGCTTTGAGGTCCTCGATAAAACGGGTTTCGGGCGTGATGCTATCACCGTCAATTTTCAAGACTTCCACGATTACTTCTTTTACAGCATTGAATGTTTCTTCCATGTGTTCCTCTTCCTCAATGGATTTATGCTTAATTGATTGCCATATTATAATGTCATAAATATAACACCTAAATCACACTATGGATGCAAACACCTCTCACCGAAAAGACGAACATCTCGATATTAACCTGAGGGAAGACATCAGCTCGGGGATAACCACAGGCCTCGAAGAATACCATTTTTTGCACCAGGCGCTGCCCGAAATTAACCTTGAGGACGTTAACCTGAGCCTGAACCTTTTTGGCAAACAGCTGCGCGCCCCGCTGCTGATTTCATCAATGACCGGCGGCAGTCCAAAAGCAGCCCGTTATAACCAGCTGCTGGCAGCAGCCGCGCAGGAATTCGGATTGGCGATGGGTGTCGGATCCCAGCGGGCGGCAATCGAGAATCCTGAATTGGCAAGCACATATGATGTGCGCAGGTACGCCCCGGACGCACTGCTGTTCGCGAATCTCGGTGCGATACAGCTGAATAAAGGCTATGGAATTCAGGAATGCCAGCGCGCGGTTGATATGATTCATGCCGACGCGCTTATCCTCCACCTGAACCCTTTACAAGAAGCGCTGCAGCTGGAAGGGGACACTAACTTCGCCGGTCTTCTGGATAAAATCGCGCGGGTCTGCAAAAACCTTCCTGTACCTGTCATCGTAAAGGAAGTCGGCTGGGGCATTAGCGCCAGGCTCGCGCGGCAGCTGCTGGACGCGGGCGTCTCCGCAATTGATGTCGCCGGGGCCGGCGGCACCTCCTGGTCCCAGGTGGAAATGCACCGACAGACCGACCCCAACCGGGCGCAGCTGGCTGCAAGTTTCAGAGGATGGGGCATTCCAACCGCGCAGTGCCTGCGGGAGATTAAGACCGAACTGCCTGAGGCTTTGGTTTTTGCTTCCGGCGGCCTAAAAAATGGTTTGGACATCGCCAAAACCCTGGCTCTCGGCGCCGCATTGGGCGGCATGGCGGGCCCGTTTATTCGCGCGGCAGACGCGGGCTACACCCGTTTGCGCGACCTGGTATTATTAACCATCTCCGAAATCCGCATTTGCCTGTTTGCCTGCGGAAAATCCGACCTCAAAAGTTTTGACCGTTCAGTTTTGCTGCCTTTAGAAGTATAAGAAAAGAAAAATCCGCCCCTGGGAACTCCAGGGGCGGATTTGACTCCTCAATATTAGTCTTAAATACAGCTTGGTTCGGATTCGCGCTCGGTGGTTTTTGCCCTGATGCGCGAGACGCTCACAATCAGCGCCAAGGCGAACCACAGGTAAGGCAGCCCAAAGCTGTCCATGCTGAAACCTTCCATCAGTATCGCGATCACAAATAGTTTGCCAACTAATCCGAATGTGGACTCAAGGAAATTAGCAGACTTTTCAAGGTTCCTGGCAGCAAAAAAGTGCGTGCTGAGCCATACACAGAACAGCGAAAAGCCGACTATTCCGGTTTCCGCCAGCAAACGCACCCATAGGTTTTTCGCGTTCGGGATGACGTTATCCCGGAACAGGTATTCAATGACCTCTGGTAGGCCATAACCAAATTCGGGGGTCATCCGCGTGAAAAAGAACCCGCTGCCTCCCAAACCGACCCCCAAAATAGGGCGCGAAAGAAACACTCTGAAGGCGGTAATCCAATATATTAAACGTTCCGCGAAGCTGAGCTGGCTGGCCCATCCCAGAATGCCAAATTCTCTGTACCTTTCAATATCAAACAAATCCTCCATGCGGGGGTCCACGCGGGATAAGAACAGCCCAAGCAGCAGGATAATCAGCGAAAACGCGAGCACCAGGCTCAGCCAAAGGCCCAGCTTGGCAAAGAAATGTTTCCATGGGCTGGTTATTGTTCCCCTGTGCTGCGCGCGCCGCTCGAGCCATCTGTTCATCAATTTGTTTGCCGTCCTGAAAACCAGGAAAGCAATCATGGCCAACGTGGTCAGCCAGCCGATTCTGCTGAAGCTGAGAAACAAAACCAAAAAGCCCAAACACATCAGGATGTTTTCGACGCTGAGAACTCCAAAAAGCTTACGTCGGAAAGCTGAAAAACCTTTGACGGAGAAGCCTATCCAAAGCGGCAAGTACAGGGTGTTCAACTGGTTTGCCAACCAGGAAGGCTCGAACGCCACGCCAGTCACGCGCGCTTTGTAAAGCAGTCCGCTGGAGGAAATTAAAGCCTGCAGCTGCTTTAGTACCTCGGGGTATTTCCCCAGCGCGAACCAGAACGCGGATTGGACCAGCGAAGCTGCGATAGTGATGATTCCGCCCACATAAACCCAACGCAGAGTTTTCCGGAACCAGACTTCATCCACGACCATATGAATGGAGACCAGATAAAAAGCGATGCCCAGGAGGATGGTAACAAACCCCTCCAGCGCGTTGGTCCAGACAGGCACGCCGCGAAAAGAATCAAAAGGGATAAACACTGCCAGTGCCGAAGAAAGCAAGGCGCTGAGCATGAAAAGCAACAGCGGCAGTGCCTGGCGGGGAACGGAGCGGCTGCGGAATAATTCCGGTAAATAAGAAACGAAAAACAATACCAAAAGAAACACCGCCGAAAGCGGGGCGACAGACGTCCCGCCTGCCAGCCGTGCTAAGAGCGGAAAGCTCGTAAATGGCAGCGCGATTAAAAAAAGCTTCCAGGTTCCGCTTTTCAGTCTGTCAAGAAAATTAGGCTTCATGATTCCGCTTCAGCTTTGGATTCAATTCCACAAAAGCTATACCCAGCGCAAGCCCTGCCAACGCGCCGCCCAATATCAGCGCGCCTCTGGAATAATGCAAGGGTTTTTCCGGCTGGGCGGCTGGCTGGTATTGGCTGACGTTCAGCGCGACCGTCAGGCCGAGCGTTTGCGGGCTTTCCGAGAGGATAATCTCTACCAGACGATCAGTCTCCTCACGGACAAACTCCGCGTTCAGCGAGCTGCAGAAGTTCTTCGGAGCCTTGGGCGCAGCGGTCATGCAGTCGCGGATGGCATTGTATTGCTGCTTCGCACTGGATAACTTAACGGCGTGTTCGTAGGCCGCGGTTAATCTGTTGTATAAAATCTCCGCCCACGCGGAGGCAATCCGCGCGGCAACCTCAGGCTCTTCGTCCCGAACCTTAATGACCGTGTTCATTAACTGACGCTCGACCGCGCCAATTTTCTTCAGTTTTTCAAGCGTCAGGTGATTTCCAAGTTTGTCTTCCCTGGCAATCAATTCCTGAATGACATCCGGATGAAACACCAATTCTCCAATGTGGTTTATCTCGGCGTCCAGCATGATTTCGGTGATATTGGCATCCTGAACCAGTTCCAGGTTGGTGCTCACAAGCGCTCTGGCCTCGTAAACCGGCGGCAGAGCCAGGCTTACGAGCCCGCCAAGCAGGGCCCCGGCAATCATAAAAACAAAAACAATGACCCAGACTGAACCGCTTTTGCGGTTTAGCAGCCGAAGAACATGATCGTCAGGATGATTTCCGTTCAGTTTTTCTTGATCCATCAGGTATCCATTTATCTCGCTAATCAAATTTCCAGAGGAATAATTTTAACACAGCTGGTAGACCGACCTTGCATCGAACCCCATCCGGCCCGCCATGCGGTTGGCGCTAAGGGCAACTGCCAACGAATTCCTGGTCGTTGGTTCGCAAGGTAACGCCCTGCTCCGGAAGAAATGCCACAAAACCTTCAACGAATCCCTCGCGTTGGCACCCCAGCACAAGAATATCTTTGCCAGGCTTCAGGTAGGTCAGGTCATCCGTGTCGAACGAGAAAAAGACCTCCGTAAGGTCTGGCTGCAGCACGGTGAGGATGAGACCCTCTTTCCCGCTCAGCGCGAAATCCCGGTAGCGCGGGTAGAGCATACGCCCTCTAAAAATCCTGGCGGAGGTTTTCCGCAGCAGCGCGTCAGACTCATCCACCAATTCCGGATGGCTGGTGAAGATTGGGCTCGCGTACAGCGCAGTAATGTTCGTGTCTTTTTGCTGGTCAGTATACAAATCGGGGAAGCTGATGTTAATCAACGGCACAGCGCTCCCGACGAGAAGCAGCAGCACCGCGACGCCCAGGACGCGCGGTTTTCGTTTGTCCTCTGTTCTCACGAGCGCAGCTGCCGCCAGTTGTTCTTCCGGCAATACGCTGCGAAGGTGTGCGCCGGTCTCATAGAGCAATACCAGTCCGAAAAGATAATAAAAGTAAATGGTCCAATCTACCGGCAGTAAATAGCGGCTGCCAGAAGTCCGGCCGAGCGCGTTGGAGAGATAGTAACCTATGTTTAATAGCAAAGGAACCAGGCCTGCCGCACCGTTACGTTTCCAGCCCGCGGTAATGCCCAGGCTTATCAGCGTCAGATTGAGCGCGAAGGCAAAACCGCTGGATAGCGGAAGCTCCCCGGTCCAGCTTACCGGTTCCCTCCAATAAGGCAAGTCCAACACAGGTGTAAGTTCAAGCGGATAAACTGCAAAGGGCAGCGTGAAGAGTGCCTTAATCTGGTTATTAAAAAAGTGTCCCAGCGTAAAACCGAAAACGCCAAGCCGTTGGCTTAATGGCGCGGCCGCGGAAGGCTTAATATCAGCGGGAATGACCGGTTTTTCGCCTAAAAGGCTGACAGGATGCTGTTCCAGGCCTGTCGGCGCGGGTCTTTGTTCTTGTTGAAGGAATCTGGTCTGAATGACCGCGCTGATTTTGTACGTGAAAGGGTCCGTGCCGTACTTTATCCAGGTAAACGCCAGCCAGGGGCCTAAAACCAGAGCGAAACCGCCAATGAACAACAGGGCTGAAGTCCAGAATCGTTTCAGGCTGCGACGATAAAACCAAAGCGCGAATAACAGAATTATCGGCGCCAATAAGAGCGGATTTGTTCGCACCATTGCCGCCAATCCCAATGCACCGCCTGCCAAAAGAGGCAGCGGACCTTCTTTTCCGGCGGATTTAAACCAGGAAACCAGCGCGATTGCCAGAAGCACCATCAATATCAAGGTGGGAAATTCTGAAAGGTACAGCCGGGAATTTGAGACGGATATCTTGAAGGTGGAGAAAATCGCGTTGTATTCTTTTGCGATAGAAAACAGCGCGATTGAAACTCCAAACAAGCGGTTGTGAAGCTGTTTCCCAAGCAGATACAGCAGAACGGGCAAGACAGCAAAGCAGATGAGCTGCCAGCCACTCACGGTAAGATACCTTTGACCGACAAACTTATGCAGCAATCCCAGGAAAAGCGCGTATAACGGTTTTTCGGTAAAGAAAGGATATTCCAATCCTTTCCCGATAAGCATATACTGCCCGCCCAGGTCTGTCAGGGCTGCGTCACTGTAGGGATAAAAATCCTGATTGGGTGGGAACACACCTTCGGCAAAAAAACTGTTGGAGAAAGGTGCCTGGTGCCAGAACCAGGCCGCGCCCGCCCAAAGAATAAGGCAGGCCAGTAAATCCAAGAGAATCTCGCGTCTGCGCGTGTTGGCGGAAACTTTTTTAGTCAGCAGGCCGTACAAAAATACCGCCAAAAGCGCCAGGCCAAAAACCATTGCCAGTTGATTGATTAGAACGGGCACGCCGGCGACGTTCCAATAGCGGTTGTCCGGTTCCAGGCCGATGCGGGTGCTTACCACTCCTATCCAAACAACGGCAATGATAGCAAGAGAGACGGCCGCCGCTTTTTTGAAGTTCCAGGACGCAGGTTGTTCCCTGACGAACAGCGCGACCAAAAGCGCTTGCAGAGCAGCCAGAAAAAACCACCTGCCAAGCGGTTCCGCCGCCTGATTCAGAAAGGCATTGTTGGCTCCCCAGGCAATAACCACCAGGGTTGAAATAGCCAGGTATCCAGCCAGGATACCGGGCACAACCCACCGCGCGTAAGGCCTTGAAGGTGAAAGAAAAAAATTGATTCGCTCAAGGATTGTTTTCGCTAGTTTCTGACCCAGCAGCGCTGCCCCCCCCAGCAAGGCAAAGGCGAAGGCTGCCAATGCCCAGCCTGCCAGCAGCCCAACCACGCCGCCGCCTCTGGAAACTTCTTTCACCTGTGGAAGAAATAAACCCAACCAAAGCAAACCTTCCAGCCCTGTGAGGAAAAGCAGCAGCGCGGTATAAAAGTGAGGTTTTTCCTTTGAGAACGCCATCCTTTTGTCCTTTAACGGAACCCTGCCGGAATTCCCTAATTATAAGGCAGCTTCAGTTTCTCCCCAAATTTTTTGAAATCGTGCCCTTATTTGCATTCCGGCAGGCTTTTCTTTGGGCATCAAAGAAGGCTTTTGTTACAATTACTCGGGAGGACATATGGCGCGCGTACGATTTATTTCCAATTCTTTGATTCAGGTCGGCAATATTTTGGGCGAGTGTCCGCTTTGGCATCCCACGGAAAACGCTCTCTACTGGCTGGATATTGACGCGGGATTACTGCATCGTTTTACCCCTTACCTGGAAAAAATGGAAGTATTCGACCTCGGCCTGCGCGCCGGGAGTTTCGGTTTTCGGAAAAATGGCGGGCTTGTCCTGGCCACGGAAACCGGCTTTGCTTTCTGGTCGGAACAAGCAGGCGCTTCTGCCGATATTGTCTGGCTCTACCCCAAAGACGGACCCATCATGATGAATGACGGCAGGGTTGATTCGCAAGGACGCTTTTGGGCAGGCAGTAAAGGACCGGCTGGCGCGTCTTCCCTCTTCCAACTGCGCCCTGATGGCTCTTACGCTCCAGTTTTGAATAATCTCACGATTTCAAATGGCATAGACTGGAGCCCCGACGGCCGGTTCTGTTACTTTACCGATTCAGGCGAGCAGGCTATTTACCGCTATGCCGTCCAAGACGATAACCTACACGAAAAAGAACTGTTTTTCTCCACATCGCTGCGCCGCCATCCGGGCACTCCAGATGGGCTATGCGTGGATGCTGCCGGCAACATCTGGTCAGCCATTTGGGATGGTTCAAAAGTTATCCAGCTTTCCCCGCAAGCCGAAATCCTTCAGGAAATTTACCTTCCCGTCAGCCGGCCGACCTCTATCGCCTTTGGCGGGGCCGACTTAAGAGACCTCTACATCACATCTGCGTCGGTAGACCTCACGCCCGAGCAATTAAGCAACCAACCGCGGGCTGGAGACCTCTTCCGCTGCCGCGTTGAAATCCCAGGCAGACCCCCGCATTTTTTCGCGGGATAAAGCCTGACCCCTGCCTCAATCTTCCTCTGTTTCGCCGGTTTTCTCAAAACGCAGGCGTTCGTGAGTTTGCAGGATGCGTTTGCGCATGCGCAGGCTCTGCGGCGTGACTTCCAGTAGTTCATCCGGTCCGATGTACTCAATCATTTCGTCCAGGCTGAGCACTCTGGGAGGATTCAGCCGGTCTTCCAGGTCCCTGATAGACTGGCGCATATTGGTCAGATGCTTTTTCTTGCAGACATTAATGGACAAATCCTGCGGCCGGGGAGTTTCACCGACCAGCATCCCCTCGTAAACCGGCACACCCGGCCCCACAAACAGCTGACCGCGTTCTTCGGCGTTCCGCAGGCCAAAAGTGGTGGTGACTCCTGTTTCCCTGGCTACAATTGAACTGGACTGCTTGGTTTCGATAACCCCTTCCAGCGGCTGCAATCCGGAATAGAAGCTGTTGAGAACGCCCTTGCCCCGTGTGACCGTGAGAAACTTGTAGCGGAAACCTAACAAACCTCTGGTAGGCATGTTGTAAATCAGGTGCACGGTGTTATCCGGGTTGTTGGTCATGTTTGTCATCCTGCCGCGTCTTTCACCCAGCATTTCCACCACCGCGCCGACATATTCCGCGTCCACGTCCACATGCACTTCTTCAAACGGCTCATATTTGATGCCGTCCTCGCCTGCGACAACAATCGCTTCCGGTCTGGAAACCTGGAATTCATAACCTTCCCGCCGCATGGTTTCAATCAAAATCCCCAGGTGCAGCTCGCCGCGTCCCGAAACGAGGAACACATCTTTGGTGTCGGTTTGCTCCACGCGCAAGGCGATATTGGTCTTAAGCTCATCCTGAAGGCGTTCCCATAGTTTTCGAGAGGTGCTCCATTTGCCTTCCTGGCCAGAAAATGGTGAGGTATTCACGCCAAAAGTCATCTGCACCGTCGGCTGCTGCACCTTGATGACCGGAAGCGGGATGGGGTTATCCGGATCCGCCAGGGTTTCTCCAATTTGGATGTCTTTCAGCCCGCCAATGGTGATGATTTCGCCGGCTTCCACAGTTTGAACCGGCACTTTATCCAGTCCCTGGAATTCGAACACGTAACGCGCTTGAATCTTTTCCATCGTGCCGTCGTGCATGATTCGAACAAGATTCTGTCCGCTGTTTAGCGTCCCCGCGTGAATCCTGCCCGAGGCGGTTACACCGCTGTACTCATCGTAGCCCAGATTTGTCACGAGCATCTGGAAAGGTGCTTCCGCGTCGACTTTTGGCCCGGAAATGTTATCCAGGATACACTCAAAGAGTGTATGCAAATCATCATCCAGACTTGGAGTCAGTCCGGCTTTGCCGTCCAGCCCGTTCGCGTAAATCACCGGGAAATCAGCCAGTTCGTCGCTTGCTCCCAGCTCGATAAACAAATCAAACGTGGCATTTAAAGCCCGATCGACATCAGCGTCTTTCCGGTCAAGCTTGTTGATGACCACGATGGTCCGCAGGTTCTTTGCGATGGCCTGTTTGAGGACGAAACGGGTCTGCGGCTTTGGCCCTTCAGCCGCATCCACCAGAAGCAAAACGCCGTCAACCATGTTCATAATACGTTCCACTTCACCGCCAAAATCGGCATGCCCGGGAGTGTCAACGATATTTATTTTCACCAGCTCGCCGGTTTTGGTGTTCGGGATGGTTATGGCTGTGTTTTTGGCCAGAATGGTAATACCGCGTTCGCGCTCCAAATCGTTCGAATCCATGACGCGTTCCTGGACTTTTTGATTGGCGCGAAAAATCTTGGCCTGTTTTAGCATTGAATCAATCAGCGTCGTCTTGCCGTGGTCCACATGTGCGATAATGGCGACATTGCGAATATCTTTTCTTTCAGTCAGCATAATTTCCTTTTATCGTAAAAAAAAAACCCGGCGCACCGGGTTCTTTGAGTCTAAATTCCTATCACGCCGTGAAAATACGGCGGTTTTTCTACCGGTCTGTTTACTATTTTGACCGCATTTTTTAACCGTTCCTTTGCCTGCTGCAGTTTGCGGGGGTCGTTGGCATGAACCTCAAATAAGACCTGCCCTTTATCTACCGCGTCCCCGACTTTAACTTTCACAATTATGCCTACAGCCTGGTCTATCAGGTCCCCTTTTTGTTCTCTTCCCGCGCCAAGCGCCACCGAAGTCTCCCCGACCTCTTTCGCGTCCACGACTGAGGCCCAGCCGCCGTTCTCCGCGTAAACGGATTCGACAAAAGCAGCCTTGGGAAGCCTTTTAAGGTCGTCGATAACGCGGACATCACCGCCCTGCGCCAGCACTAATTCGCGGAACTTCGCAAAACCGCTTCCATCGTTAATTGCCCGCTCTGCCATGCCAATACCCTCAGGGATATCTTTGGCAAGCCCTCCCAGGATAAGCATATAGGCAGCCAGATGCAGACAGTGGTAGCGATAGTCTTCCGGTCCGACGCCGTGCAGCATTTCAACAGCTTCTTTCAGCTCAAGCGCATTCCCGACAGCGTTGCCGAGCGGTTGGTCCATAGGGGAAAGCACCGCGATGACGCGCCTGCCGCTCAGCCTGCCAATCGAGACCATCACTTCCGCTAATTGTCTGGCTTCTTCCAGAGTGCGCATGAAAGCGCCCTGTCCCACTTTAACATCCAGCACGATGGCATGCGCGCCAGCCGCGATCTTTTTGCTCATCACAGAAGAAGCAATCAGGGGGATAGACTGCACGGTACCGGTCACATCCCTGAGCGCGTAAAGCTTTCCGTCAGCCGGAGCAAGGTCTGCGCTCTGACCAGTAAGAACGATGCCATGTTCCTTCAGCTGGTTGATGAATTGTTGCGTGGAAAGGTCTACCTGAAAACCCGGTATTGCTTCCAGTTTATCAATTGTTCCGCCGCTAAAACCGAGCCCTCGGCCAGACATTTTGCCGACCGGAAGGCCGCAAGCAGCCACCAAAGGCGCAACTGTCAGCGTGGTTTTATCGCCCACGCCGCCAGTAGAGTGCTTGTCCACGGCGATATCCACCGCCTGACTGAGATCCAACATATCGCCGGAACGCGCCATGGCCATGGTCAGGTCCGTGATTTCCTGGTCAGTCATGCCATTCAGAAGCACCGCCATCGCCCAGGCGGACATTTGATAATCCGGTATGGTTCCGCGGGTATAGTTTTCAATCAGGAAATCGATTTCAGCCTTACTGAGAACTTCCTTGTCCCGTTTTTTGATAATGATGTCTACCGCGCGCATATTGCCAGCTTTCGTTTCCAGAATTATCGGTTTGGGAACACGCACACTTTGCGATTTGGTTCTTCCCCGGTGGATTCTGTGCTGACATTTTCGTTATTGCGCAGTTCCATATGAATGATCCGCCGCTCGTTGGCCGGCATCGGTTCGAGGCACTGCTTTCGGCCGGTCGCTATAACCTGGTCGGCTGCCTTGCGGGCGAGCTTTTGCAGCTCAGTTTGTCTGCGGGCACGGTAATGCTGCACATCCACCTGAATAGGAATCCAGTACGAAGTTTTGTGACTGACCATCAGGCTGAGAATGTACTGAAGAGCGTTCAGCGTCTCCGCTTTTCTGCCAATGAGATAACTTAAGTCGTCACCTTCGATGTTTGCTAGAACAACCGGTTTTTCTTCCGGTTCCGTTTCCGCGTAACTCACGCTGACCCTGGCTTTGATGCCCATTTTAGCCAGAAGTTCCACCAGCGTGTCGCGGACGATTATCTGATCCGCGTTCAATTCCGCCGGTTGAGGGGCAGCCTGCCCGGACGAGGCTTCTTTTTCATCCGCTGCAGCTGTCATGCTTTCGGCATTCGGTGCTTCGGCATGCCCGAAGTTTGCTTTCACAATCAAGCGCACGCGCGCCTGGCGCGTCGCGAACCTAAACAGGTTTCGTTTTCCTTCATCCAGAACTTCCACATCGACCGCGTCTCTGGTCAATCCCAGCTCGGACAGCCCTTTTTCCACCGCTTCTTCGACAGTCGGCGCAATTACCTCCAATGTGGTTTTTTCTTCAGCCATTGTCACACCCTTCAGTTCTCCGGGAACCTCCCGGGGCTATTTTTTTCGTTTGTATTGAGGCCGCTGCTGTTTCACTGCCGCGCGCGCTGATGGCTTGGAAACCGGTTTTGGGGGCTCGGGTTCCTCGTCCTCATCATCCTCATCTTCTTCTGGTAAGGCAGGCGCTGGCGCGGGAACAGGTTCAGGCGCTTTGGTCTTTATCCACGGAAACAACCTTGACCAGTTGGCACGACCTTGGGCTGAGTATTGAACGACAGTCGCAACATTACTGACCAGGAAATACAGAGCCAGGCCTGATGCCAGCGAATAGGCCATCCAGCCCATCAAAATGGGCATGTAGATATTCAAACTCTTGGTCATCGCGGCAGCCTGATCGCCCGCGCCGGTGGTGGGCGGTTCCATCGCCTTGCTTTGCAGCCAGGTGGTTGCCACAACGATAATTGCCAGAACGGGAATTTGAATACCCAGAATAGGCAATCGTTCCGGCTGACCCAGATCCATCCAAAGGAATCGGCTCTGAATTGGGAGTATTTTTGTCGCGTCAAGGAAAGGATAAATTAAACGTTCCAGGCGGAAAATCTCCAGCGGCGTCGCTGCCATAGCTTTGATGATGCTTTGGTACAGACCGATAATGATTGGTAATTGTATGAGCGTGGGAAGACAGGAGCCAAACGGACTGACGCCAGTCTCCTTGTAGAGCTTCATCTGTTCTTCAGCGAGTTTTTCCTTGTTGTCGCGGTATTTTTCCATCATTTTCTTGTACCGCGGGTCGCTCTGAAGCTTTTGCATCGCAGCGGTTTGCTTCAGCTGTTTGGCAGTGAGAGGATAGGTTATCAGTTTAATCAACAGCGTAAACAAGATGATGGCAACACCAAAGTTTTTCACCACCATCGTGATAGCCAGCAGAACATTGGTAAAAGGTTGAATAATCAGCGTGTCCCACATGGGAATCGTTCTCCTTATCTCGCGGGGGTGAATGACCAGACCGGATTGCCGGCCAGGTCGTAGGCCTGCAGCAGCGCGTCACCCCTGGTTACTGCCACTACAATTTTATCGGAGCTTACCACCGGCGTGGTGTAAAGTTTTCCATTGATTGTTCTCGTCCACAGCGGCGAGCGGTCGGCAAGCTTGTAAGCCCGCAGTTCGCCTTTTTCCAGGGCAATCACAAAAGAATCTTCCAATGGAAGGATGCCGGCGATTATTTCGCTGCCCGCGTCCAGAGTCCACTCCACGGAGCCAGTCGCGCGGTTAAGCGAGAAAATTTTCCCGCTTTCATCCGCAAACATAAGGCTGTCCCCCACGATCAACGGCGTGGCATAAATCGCGGTGATTTCGCCGTTCTGACCAAAAGTCCAGTTCAGGCTTCCGTCTTTGCTGTTGATGCTCACCAATTCGTTTCCAAGCGAGCCGACAAAAAGGTTACCTGTTGCCGGGTCAAAAGCCGGCGCGGCTATCAAGGCGCCCTTCAGTTCTGTTTTCCAGAGCAGCTCTCCGGTTTCCTTATTCAGCGCGACGAGGTAATGGTCAAGGCCGGCCATAATCACAGCGTCTTCCAGCAACAGAGGTTCGGCCAAAAATCCAAACTCGCTGCTGTATTTCCACTTGAGGGAACCATCCGCGTTGAGGGCGTAAACGCTGCGGTCGCTACTTGGTGCGATAACCAGCACTCCGTCCATCGCGGCCCTGGCCTGAAACCAACCTTTTCCTTCAGAAAAGTTCCAGATTTCAGAGCCATTGGCGGAATCGAGCTTGTGGAATTTATTCGCAAGGTCTCCCACAAAAACACTGCCTTCATTCAGCAGAGGCGGCGCGTAAAACACGACCTGAACAGTTCCGGCAGCCGGGAAGCGCCACAATTCGGTACCAATTTTCGCGTCCACTTTGTAGACGTGCTGCATGTAAGAAACATAGACGGCACTTTCATCAGCGCTCAAGCCTGGCGCGCTTTCCGCGCGCGGACCCATCGCGCAGCCAGCCAGCAAAACAGCTGAGAACAAAAAGAGCAAGATAATTTTATACAATGGTTTTTTCATGCCTCTCCAAAATCAGGGAACAGGATCGTATCCGCCTTCATTAAAGGGATTGCATCTGACGATCCGCTTAATTGCCATCCAGGAGCCCTTAAGGGCCCCGTATTTGTAAACAGCCTGGTAGCCGTAGTGAGAACAAGTGGGATAGAAGCAGCAGGTACCGGGCGGAAGCGCCGGTGAGACGATATGCTGATACGCCCGGATGAGCAGCAGCACGACAAAACGGGGAATATTCTGCAGCCGAAACGGCAGGTCCCTGATTCTGGGATCTGCATGCTCATGCTCATTTGGCTTTACAGGTTGATCAACCATCTTCTACTCTGTTGATTAACCCGGCTTTCACCAGTAAACCGTGAACTGCCTGATCAATCTCAACCGGTTTTGCATCCAAAAGGCGCTTTCGCGCGATTAACAGGATGTCAAAACCTTTCCGCAGTTCGTCTGAGCAGCGGCTCAGCCGCGCGCGAAGGAGGCGTCTGCAGCGATTACGCTGCACTGCGCCTCCCACCGTTTTGCTCGCGATGAAAGCCGCTCGCGTTGCTTCCAATTCGTTACGTGCGACAATCAACACCAGCCATGCATTTGAATATGAATTCCCGTTTTGCCTTACCGACTGGATATCCTGTGAACTCTTCAGCGAAATTAGCGGTTTCCTCAAAGATACCCGGATGCTTCTAATGACAAAAACTGCGGCTTACCAGTGGACGCGCTTCGTGTGATTATTCGCTTTTGGGGCTAATTGATAGCGGCCGCGCAGACGGCGGCGCTTTAACACCTCGCGTCCGTCTTTTGTGGACATGCGGCTGCGAAAACCGTGCACGCGCACACGTCGGCGAATTTTTGGTTGATAAGTTCGTTTGGTCATCTTTATCCTCTCAAGACCCCGGGCTGATGCTTGCCAGACCGGAGGGTATTTTTCCGAATTAACCTTTAAATTTTACTCGAACATTAATTATTACGTCAAGCTTCCGAAGGGTTGGCGCAAAGACCGCTGGATATCCCCGACTGATAGTCAGCTCAGGCAAATTCTGCCGGTGCAATCTCAGCAATCAGGACGCCGTCCTGAGAGATTTCGGTAATTACAGCCATGGTGATGGTATTGGCAAGGTTTTGGCTCCATTTTGTCCGAACGCGGAAATAATCCGGGGTGAAACCGTGAAATACATGGTTTCGGCTGTGCTCCCATAGGACTTCCACATGAGTACCCACTTTTGATTGCTGCTTGCCAGCCAGTTTTTGACGCAACACACCGCGTACGATTTCACTGCGCGTCTGACTGATACTTTCCTGCACCTTCCCGTCCATGCGCGCCGCGGCAGTTCCCGGCATGGGAGAGAACTTGAAAACATGCCCGCCCGCAAAATCCATTTCGCGAATAAAAGCCAGGGACTCGAGAAATAGGTCATCCGTCTCTCCCGGAAAACCGCACAGAATGTCCGTCGTGACCGCAATTTTAGGCCTCTTCAGATGAATTTTTTGCATTAGTGCGCGGAAATTAGCTGCGGAAAAAGGCCGCGCCATGCGGCGCAAAATACTTTCACTGCCGCTCTGCAACGGAATATGTAAATGGGGACAAAGGCGCGGATTACGAAAACAATATAAAAGTGCCTCATCCACATCCCAGGGCTCAATAGACGATATTCGAATTCGCGGAAGGCTGGTTTCTTCCAGCAGCGCGCTGACCAAAGCAGCGATGCGCAGGCCGTTTTCAGGCAGGTCTTTTCCCCAAGAGCCAATTTGCACACCTGTCAGGACAATTTCCTTAATTCCAGCTTCCTCAGCCTGTTTTGCCTGTCTGATTACCTCTTCCATCGGGACGCTGTGCGATTTTCCCCGGGCGATTCTCGTCAGGCAGTAGGTGCAGTAGTTGTCGCAGCCTTCCTGAACTTTGATAAAACTGCGGGTGCGCGAGCGCGCTCCCAAGGCGGGTTTTAGGAAGTTAAAATCCAGCGGTTCGGCCGCGTTCCCTCGGGGAAACCGCTGAGGTATCGCATCTTTGTCCGCGTTCGGAAAGGAAAGGTCTTCCCCCACCAGTTCGGCGGCCTGCCGCGTGAAAGCGGAAACGTAACATCCGGTCGCGAGCACTTGCGCGCCTGTTTCGCGCTGGTAACGGCGTATCACTTTTCGGGAATCCGCGCATGCTTTTGCCGTCACGCAGCAAGTATTTACAATCACGTAGTCCGCCGCGGCAGGGTCAGTCACAATCTCCTGCCCCCTTGCAAGCAAATCCAGCGCCAGTTTCTCAATCTCGCTCTGATTGAGGCGGCACCCGACCATGTCCAGGTAAATCTTCATCTATTGTTTCGTGACAGAAAAGTTGCTGAAGAGCACCGAGGCCGCTCCGGCTTCCCGCGTTTCCACAATCAAGCCGACATCGCCGGCGGAAAAGCTGTCATCGCGGACGGAGTGAAGCGTTTTTCCATTGACAGTGAGCGACAGTTGGTCGCCAATGCAGCTGATGCTAATTTTGTTCAAGCCGTCCCCCTGGGCAATTACATCCGAATAGACGAATTGCTCCATTCCAAGCAGGACCTCTTCCCCTTCACTGATTCTGATAAGAGCGTAGTACCCATCGCTGCTAATCAAATAGCTGTAGTAATTATTCGGGTCCTGATACCGGCAAATCAAACCGAAGTTTGTGTCCTGTTCGCCGCTGATGCGTTTGGCATCTACCGACACCTGCACATCCTTAAACCGAAGGCCCGGAACAGACCACGAACGCGAATCGGCATTTTTCACGGAGATGACGTAAGCGTTTTCGGAATATCCTTTAAGCTCATAAATGTTGTTCACATTTTCCCAACCGGTTGTGAGGTCGGAAAAATCGTCCTTAAAAAGAACCTGACCCTCTTTCAGCCACGGAAGCTGGTCCATACTGACCCAGGCGGGCAGGCAGGCACTCAGACTTAGGGCGCACAGCAGGAACACAACGCTGAGAAAGAGGGTCTTACTTTTCATGCTTTCATCATACCAAATATGCTGTTTCGGGGCAATCGCTGCAGCGGCTAAATCGCTTCCAGGTAGCGCCTTACTTCCCAGTCTGAGACATGTATGCGGTATTCTTCCCATTCCGCCAGGCGGGTTTCCACGAATTTTTTTGAAAGGTCTTCTCCCAGGGCGGAATGGAGCAGCGGATCGGTCAGGTAGACATCCACGGCTTCTTTGAGAGAACCCGGAAGCACATCCACGCCCATCTCACGCCGCTCGCTTTCGCACAATTCATACACATTCACATTATTCAGCGGAGGCGGGCATTCCAATCCGCGCTCAATCCCATCCAATCCGGCCGCAAGCATCGCCGTGAAAGCCAGGTAAGGATTGGCAGAGGGGTCTGGGAAGCGTAATTCTATGCGCACACCACCCTTGTTTCCAGGAGATACCATGGGAATGCGGATTAACGCGGAACGGTTCACCTGCGCCCAGCCGATATAAACCGGGGCTTCGTATCCAGGAACCAGGCGTTTGTATGAATTCACACTCGGAGCCACCACGGCCGATAAAGCCCGCGCGTGTGCCAATTGCCCCGCGATGTAGCCGTAAGCAATTTTTGAAAGGTGATTGGGGTCATCCTCGGCATAGAATAAATTCTCGCCGTTAGCGCTGATGGATTGATGGCAGTGCATCCCCGAGCCATTAATACCAAAAACGGGTTTCGGCATGAAAGAGGCAATCAGGCCGTGCTTGGCCGCAATCGCCTTAATGGCGGATTTAAAAGTGAGCACGTTGTCAGCGGTTTTTAACGCGTCGTCGAAGCGAAAGTCGATTTCGTGCTGGCCCAAGGCAACCTCGTGGTGACCGACCTCCACATTCAACCCCATTTGTTTGAGGGCGGACATAAGTTCGGTGCGGACAATCACTGCCTGGTCGTTAGCCGAAAAGTCAAAATAGCTGCCAATATCATAGGGAACCGGATGGATAGACTCGGACCCGTTCCGCAGAAACAGAAAAAACTCCGGCTCCGGACCGATATTCAAAGTCCAGCCTTGCTCTTCCTTCAGCTTTTTAAGATTTGTTTTCAGCCTGCCGCGCGGGTCCCCTTCAAAAGGTTCTCCATTTGGGCGCAGAATATCGCAGAGGATTCTAGCCCGTTTAAGTTCATCCGGCGACCAAGGTAAAATCGCGTAGGTATCCGGGTCCACCCGCAAATGCATGTCGCTTTCCTGGATTCGAGCGAACCCCTCAATGGATGAACCGTCAAACCAAATGCCGTTCTCAATGCTTTCCTCCAGGCGGTCCACCGGACCATCCAGAGATTTGACCACCCCATTAATATCCGTAAACTGGTAAGAAATAAATTTTATTTTGTCTTCCTTGACGCGCTTAAGCAAATCTTTAGTATCCACGGCAGTCTCCTCATTAAACAGATTAAATGCTTCAGCGATTTCAGACCTGAAGCCGGTCTGCTCACTAAGCATTTTTTGTGCCGCAGGTCGCCCTTCGGTTTTAGTTACTGCTTAATACAGGAAGATTGAAACCCGTGATAGGTTTCGGAGGCATCCGCTGATCTATCGATTTTCCCCGGAAACCGGGTTAACACTCCTCTCGCGAGAAGGAACCTCCACCTCGTCATCTCAAAATGAGACTCAGCCGCTAAATCTTTGTTATTTGGTTGTTGCAGCCCCCGTTAAGAATAAGGCCTCCCCGCTATGCCGTGTGCGGAGATGTTTTGAACCTGCGAAAGGCAGGACTGGTTCTCCCTGCAGGATCAGTCTTGACCGAAGTCTATCACATCACCTGGCATGAGCTTGAACCAATTTTAAAGGTGTTGGTACAAAACTTAATGGCCGCATCACAAACACAGCAGGGTACTTTTCTTATACCATAATTCAACTTATCTGAAAAGAGCGCGCAAGGTTTTTCTTGCCGGATTGTTTTTGAAAAAAACCGGAATTTTGCGCGCCCTGTCAGGCCCGCTTGATATAATAGTGCTGTGAAATTGGTGCGCTTATTTGTTGCTTGCGATTTTTCTCAGGACACGCTTACGAAGGTGGGGGCTATTTCAAAGGAACTCCAGGAAAAACTGCGCGGAGTACCAATCCGTTGGGTCTCGCCAGATTTGTACCATCTCACCTTACAGTTCCTCGGGGAAGTTCCGGATGTCAAGATCCGTCACATCGCGCCGCGCCTCGCGGCCGTAGCGGAGAATTTCCCAAGGATACCTGTCCGGCTTTCTGGAGCAGGCTGTTTCCCTTCCCTGCGGAACGCGCAAACCATCTGGCTGGGATTGGATAATAACCCAAAGCTCAGGCAGCTGGCAGAAGACTTGCGCGGCGCGCTTCTGCCGCTGGGTTTCGAGGATGAGACCAGATTTAAACCGCACCTTACGCTTGGCCGCCTGGATAGAAACGCATCCGATGAACAGAAAGCGCGCGTCGCGCAGCAGGTCACGGCGATAAAAGAATTCCACGCAGAACCCGAATATTTCAGGGAACTCATCCTTTACCAGAGTGTGCTCACCCCAAGCAGGCCGGTGTATACCGCATTATCCCGCTTTCCCTTGAAAATATGTTAAACTTTCCATAGAGGTGCAAACTGGAACCAATCACACAAGCAAAGAAAATTGTCTCTTATCTGGAAGAAAAACTCGCCGAGGACATCCTGCTTTTGGATTTACGCGGCGTTTCTGATTTTACAGATTTTTTTGTTCTGGCCACCGGCACAAGCGACCGCATGCTGAACAGCCTGGTCGAAAACGCCCAGGAAAAAGGCAAAAACGACGGAATGGCCGACCCCTATATCGAAGGTCTTCCTCTCTCTGGTTGGATGGTAATGGACTACGGTTCCGTCGTCGTCCACCTCTTTTCCCCGGAAAAACGGGTTTATTATCAGCTTGAAGAGCTTTGGAAGACTGGAAAAATCCTTCTGCGGCTTAAGTAAGGGAATATAAAAAGGCTCCAAAAGGAGCCTTTTCTTTATTAACCGAGTTTCAGGTCCTGAATGATTTCCTGAGCGTGCTCCTCAGGCTTTACTTTCTCGTACACTCCGATAATTTTCCCTTCCTCGTCAATGACGAAAGTGGTGCGCACGATGCCGAAATATTCGCGTCCCATCATCTTCTTTAACGCCCATACACCGTAGGCTTCCGAAACCGCGTGGTCGGAATCAGCCAGGAGCAAAAAAGGCAGCGAGTACTTTTCCTGAAAAGCTTTATGAGACTTGACGCTATCCGCGCTCACACCCAAAATCTGGAGACCATTTGCCCGGAACAAAGCGTAATTATCCCGGAAATTGCAGGCCTCTGTTGTGCAGCCAGGGGTGTTGTCTTTTGGGTAAAAATAAAGAATAACTTTCTTACCGCGGTAATCGCTCAGTTTATGCACATCGCCATACTGATCGGGAAGTTCGAATTCGGGCGCAAGGTCGCCAATTTGTGGGGTCATATTTCTCCTTTTGAATAGTAAAGATTACTTAAATTTAACGGTCAACGGGTCAGAAACGCAAACAAAAGGATATACAAAGCCCCTAAATATTGGAACACGGCCGTCACCCGAAGCACCCCCCATAATGGTTTAAGACCGCGCGCAATCCGTTCGAGCTGGAATACCTCCAGAAGGCTGATGGACGCCATAAAAACCACCGGCCACGCGATTGACCACGAACCGCTGATGTAAAAATAAATACCAAAGCATAAATACGCGCAAAGGAGCAGTACATGATGCAAAGTCATGGCCCGTTCCCAGCCGATGACAGTCAGGAGCGAAGGCCGGCTGTTTGCCGAATCGGCCTCGTACTTTTCGTATAAAAGCGCTGATGATGAAGCAAGAAATAAAAAGAACAACGGCAGGCTGAGAAAAAAGAGCATGCGTTCAGACGCGATCTTTTGCAGGACAGCCCCGCTGAATAAAGCCAGCGGCGCCGCAACCAGCGCGTCTGTAAGCCAACGGTATGGAAGACCCCATAATCGAATCGCGGTGATGTTTATTAACAGTCCAAAAGCCAACAGCGCCAGCCACAGCCAGGATTTTGGCGAAAGCCCCCCTTCTCTCAGCAGATAATACAGGCAAAAGACCAGGCTGAAGGACAGGAATAAAAGAAAAGCAACTACATCCGCGGAGCTCAGTTTGTTATTGCGAATGTACTTAGAAAAAAGGCTGATACGTGAGCTGGTCAGATAATTGAAACTACGTTCCAGCAAGTAAAGCAGCAGGAAAAAGATTAATCCCAGGACCAGCACTGCGGCATTCAGCGCGCCGCCCGAGCGCCGGGCCAGAACCGCGCCTAACAGGTATGTAAACACGCCGCTGAAAACAAAAAATAAATCCACTGTTCTGAGTATTTTTTTGACACCATTCATGCGCAAATTTTAGCATAATCATAGGTCTGTTCTTGCAGCGCTCATCCTGATGTTATAATGTAGGCAGGTCAGGCGATTGTGAAACCTACTGTTGATTTCCGCAGATTCTTCCCGCTGTTGGTAATTGTCCTGCTTTTTTTCTCAGGCACAGGTTTAGTTCTGTCAAAAGCCAAGCAGGTTACCGCGCTGGAGCTGCTGTCTCCCGCTGGCTGCCCTCTGGACGGCTGCGCCGCGGGCCAGCGCCTGAACATGCGCCTGTCTTTCCCTGTCGAACCTGTTTTCACCAGCTCAGAAAATGTCATGATTTGCGTGACATCCAGCGGAGGCTCTGATAATCCGTCCCTGATACCGTTCACGGATTACGCTACTGGCTCAATTTCTCCCAAAGGCCTGGTAAGCAACGTCATCTATTCCCCTGTCGAGAATTGTGGGGGCAACACTTTTACTAATGAGAATCTCGTTGTCAGCGTCCAGGCGCTGCATACCGCCAGCGTTGCCGACCAGCTTAATCTGGCATTGCGCCTGAACAAACTCGCGGTGCAAAATGGCTCCATTCGGTTTCATGTTCTTGAGAAAGATTCCGCCGGCGTATGGAGTGAAAAAAGCAGTGCCTCCCTGGCGATTAATCTGGTTCCCTCGCAGGTACTGAATGCTTATGTCGCGGCAGACAGCGGAGCCTGCAGCCTGAATTCACCCTGTTTTATTAACAGCGGGGACGACCTTCCGGGAGGTTTGGGCACCGGGCTCAAGGACGCGTTGGACGCGCTCCCGAATGGCAGCCTTTCGTCACCGGTTACCATCAATATCCTCGGCACCTATCCAATTAAATCCAATGAGGTGCTTATCAACCGGCCGTTTTTTGTCCTGCAAGGGACCGGGACCAGCGTTCTGACCGCGGCCGGCAGCACCTGTTCCGCGCCGATGCTGGGAATTACCAGCCAGGTTACAGTCCAGAAATTGAGCATCAACGACGGCGAATGCGCTACGGTTTCGAGAAACCTGTTGCGCGTGAACAGCAGCCAGCCGGTCACGATTCAAAACAACACGTTGCAGCAAGGCGCGCACGCGATTTTATACGAGGATAACAGCGGAAATCTGCTTGTTCAGTTCAACCACATCACCAATAATATCGGCTTCGCGATACGCAGGACCGGCCTGACGGGCTCCGGCACGCTCACCGCTGTAGCGAACAACATCCTGAATAACGCCGGGTCCACTCAGGTAGATTGCGGCGCCCCCGCCAAAGGGCTGGTGGACCACAACTTTTGGGGGCCCGGACTTTCACCAGCAACCGCTTCTGCCAATTGTGCTTTCTCGCCGGGCAGTCAGCTTGGCGCGGCTATTCTTGCGCAGCAAGCAGGCGTTTCCGGACAGCTCGTGCAGGTCACGACCAGCGGGATGAGCTTATTTGGTTCAGCGCTAAACATCCGCCGAACAGCAGGCGAAGATTATTGGCTTTATGTCGTCGACCACGGCCAGGGCTCCGAGACCAATGTGCCATTTATTGGTTACGGCACTGAGCCTATCACCCCGTGCAGCAGTTTTTACGATATCTTTCTTGGCTCCACACCATCGGGGGAGTCCGATTTGGTGGCAGCGTTTAAGTACAATCTGAACAGCTCCTGCCAGGCTGCAATTGAATCCCAGACGTACTGCGGGCAGCCGGATAACCCTCAGAACTACCCTCTTTGGTGGTTCGACCCGAAAAATTCTGTGACAGATAAGTGGGACAAAGTTGGTGAAGCCCCTCAGGGAAGCGGAGCCGGCGGCGCGAGCGGACAGATGGTGCAGTGCGATTTAACCCAAAAGACCATCACCATGACACTTGATGTTTCCGGCCGGCCAAATCTTGCTCAGGACCTGAACAGGACGCCCTTTATTGTCGGTCTGCCGCTGCCTTTGGGCGTCCAGTTAACCGAGGAGGGCTTTACAGGCACTTACAAGGTAAACCAGACGGACCTGACCTGGTCCACTGTCAGCGAAAATAACGTGGGCGGCTTCCACATCCTGCGCAGCGAGAACAGCGCAGGGCCGTTTTTCCGCATTTCCGGGTTAATTCCCGCTGTGGGAAATCCCTTCCTGGGCGGCATCTATACGTACACCGATACCACCGTACAGTTCGGCAAAACCTACTATTACAAACTGGAAGTTGTGAACAGCGAAGGACTGACGCTTCAGCTGTTTGGGCCGGTAACAATCCTCAGCGCGACCAAAACCCCGACCACCACCCTGACGCTGACACCCACCCACACCCTGACGCCCACAAGAACCGGCTCGGTCACCCTAACATTCACCAGAACCAATACCCGCACATCCACCCCAACGCGCACGCCGTACGTGTATCGCTCGCCAACCAGTCGTTATCTCACCAATACACCGGTCGTTGTAAGAACCGCGACGTCACGCTTCCCGACGCCCACGCGGCTTGTTACAGGCACACAAACCGGCTTTCCCAGCCCCATGCCCAGCCAGACCGGTCAATCAGAACCTTATCCGGTGGTAACCTACGCGCCTATCATCACCGAAGCTTCTCCGGGTCCGGATGAAAACCCCACGATGATTGTTGTGACCATCCCTCCTGACAACACAGCGCAGACTCCAACAAACTCACCTACCGCGATTGTTCCATCAGGTGGGCAGGAACTGGAGAAAACAGACCGCTACCAGAATCGGGTCATATGGCTCGTGCCCTTGATTGTTGTGCTCACCGCTGCGGCTGGCGGGTTGTTCATTTTGCTGACACGCCGAAAATCCTGATTTTTTCCGTTTTTTGACTTTTAATATCGAATATGCTATTCTATGGTTCAAATTAGCGGAACCAACAGGATATTTCTATGCAACGGGAACGAGTTTCAGAAAATGTTTATTGGTTTCAAAGTGAATTCTACGCGCAAGTAACAGCAGGGGCAGTCATTGGCCCGCAGTGGGCTGTTTTGATTGACACCCTCATTCCTCAGGAAACTACTCAAATTAAAGAATTTCTGGAAAACGACCTGCTGGTGCCTGTCCGGTACATCATTAACACCCACCACCACGCCGACCACAGCTGGGGCAATTCCTATTTCCCAGAGGCTGTTGTGATTGGCCACTCCCTTTGCCGTGAACTTATGCTGACCAAAAGCCGAAGCGCCCTGGAAGAAGCCGGGCAGGATAATCCCTACTTCCGGGAAATCAGTATCATCGCTCCCCACATTACATTCGCGGAAGGCAGCATCAGTCTGCGCGTGGGTAAAAAGCAGCTCCAAATTTTTGCCACGCCCGGGCATACGGCGGACAGTATCTCCGTCCTGGTAGAAGAAGACCGGATTCTCTTTGCGGGGGACGCTTTTATGGCTGTGCCGTTCATCGTCGGCGGAAATCTGGAAGACGCTGTAAAGACCATCAGCGAGATTGGCAAAATGAGCCTGGAAAACATCGTCCAGGGGCACGGAGACATCATTTTGCGGGGAGAAATTGAGGACGCCACTGCCTCCAATCTGGCTTATCTGCGCAGCATTCAGAAGATTGCCAGGGCCGCCGCCCGCCGAAAAGATCCGCTTCAATTCCTTCAGGCGCAGGATATTGAAATGAGCGGCAAAAGCAGGGTCAGCCTTGGCGGCGTGGCGGAAGAACTCCATCAGAACAACCTGCGGGCGCTGCTGAAAGAGGTACTTAAAGAACGCGGCGCGGGATAGCGGTTTTACAGCCTTCCAATCAGAAGTAACAAACTGACGCAAAGCAGGCACATCAACACGGGCTCTACAACGAACTCGCGCAGTTTTAATTTCTGAATTATCGCGCAGGCCGTGCTTATCAATAAATACAAGGCGGCAGTCAAAACCAGCCCATATTGCATCGGATTCAGGAAGAAATACTGCAGACCAACTGCCAGTTGCGCCCCCAGAATGGCAATCAGGAGCGCGTAATCTGGTTTCCACGCTCCTTGCGTGCGGAGGTTAATCGTGCGCACGCTGATAAACGCGGCGGCTAAAAGAATCAAGGGAAGAATGACATACAGGCGCATTCTGCCCGTTCGCAGCACCACAGCAAGGATTAGGAACAGGCTGTGGGACAGGCCAATCAACCCCAGCGAGGCGATAGGATGCAGCTCGTAGCGAAAATCCAGCACATTGTATTCGGCTGCCAGAACCAGGCCGAAAAATGCTGAGCCTAGCACGTAAACCACCCACCAGACATTGCTGCGGGCCATTTCCCTCAGTGTGAAAGCAAGAATGAAGAGGCTGAGAGCCGGCAAAACTCCATTTGGCAAGAGCTGCCAGGTACTGCGACGTTCTTCCTGCAGATGGGGATGGCTGCGCAGTACCCACAGCGCGCCTATCAGGGCAATGATGGCAATCAGCAGTGGGAAGAGAGAAAACAGGTTTACCTCAAAACTGAAGTTAATCCCCAAAATATTGGCCGTGTTCCCGCTTGATGAAGGCGGCAGGGCGTACGTCAGCCCTAACATCAGCGTAGATAAGGCTGTCACAAGGCTGAAGCGGTTGAGATCCGGCAAGTACTTTTTTACTGCCATGCCAGAATTTTATCATCATGTACGCGGAATGCTGAAGAGGAAGAATTCTTAAAGGTGGTATAATTAATAGGTTATGGATAGCAGATTTGTTCTACGAAAACAGCCTAATGTCTTTAGCGCTATCGCGTCTGGTTTTAAGTCTCTCGGCTCGCACCTTTACCTGCTGCTTTTCCCACTCGGGCTGGACCTTCTCCTGCTCTTCGCCCCGCGCTATACGATTTCAACGCTTGCCGCTCGTTACCTGGCGCTGTTCGACCCGCTGACTGAGGCTTCCGCTGAGCTTAAGCAGCTCTGGACGGACCTGAGCGCGTCTTTAGACACTTTTTTCCAATCTTACAGCCTTTCCTCCGCCCTGCGCTCTTACCCCTTAGGGATACCCAGCTTGCTCTCCAGCAGGGTTTTCATGGAGAACCCCTTCGGCAAGCTTGGCGAAGTACCCGTGACCGCGGAAGGAAAAGCGCTGGTCTTTTTGCTCTTGTTTGGAACTGTCGGCGCTCTGCTTGGCGCGCTCTATTTTTACCTCTGCGGCCTTCCAACCTACCTTGAAGTCCAAAAACAAGGTCTGAAGCCAACGCTGCGGGCTCTCCTCAATCTGGCTCTGCTGCCGGTTCTCTTTTGGGCCGTGCTGCTCATGATTGCTGTACCGGTAAGTCTGGCGGTGAGCCTGCTCAGCCTGCTGCACCCCTTCCTTGGGTTGCTGGCTTATTTTTTCGCGGCAATGGTGCTTATTTCGATGTTTCTGCCCGCTCTGTTTGCCCCGCACGCAGTCCTTATCCTCAATCAAAACCTTTGGCAGGGCATTCGCACCAGCATTCGGTTGCTGCGGCCGTATTATTCAGCGACTTCGCTGTTCGTGATTCTGGCGGTCCTGATATCTTATCTGACCAATCTTTTATGGCAATCTCCCGGAACAGACTCGCCGATGGTGTATGTCGGCATTTTTGGGCACGCGTTGGTCAGCAGCGCGCTAATCATTGCCAGCTTTCATTACTTTTTGCGCGTTCTGCAGCTCACCCAGGAAAATGAATTATCAAAGCAGACGCAGGAATCATCTCTGTGATTGAATTTGGAGTACAAAGTGGAAGAAAAGAAACACTATAACGCAGGCGATATCCAAATCCTGGAAGGTCTCGAAGCAGTCCGCCGCCGCCCCGGCATGTACGTTGGCGGCACGGACATCAAAGCGCTTCATCACCTGATCTATGAGGTGGTCGATAACTCTATTGACGAGGCCTTAGCCGGCGAATGCAACCGCATCACCGTCACCATCCACAAGGACGAAAGCGTGACGGTGCGAGATAACGGCCGCGGCATCCCCGTGGATATTCACCCGGAACGCGGCATTTCCGCCCTGCAGGTAGTCATGACTGTTCTGCACGCCGGCGGTAAATTTGGCGGCGGCAGCTACAAAGTCTCTGGCGGCCTGCACGGTGTGGGCGTTTCAGCGGTCAACGCGCTTTCGGAATGGTGTGAAGTTACCGTAAACCGCGACGGAAAGACGTATTTTCAGCGCTACGAACGCGGCATTCCGCAGTCGCCAGTCAAGCAGATAGGCACGTACCACGGCAGCGAAACTGGCACGACAACCACCTTCAAGTTCGACCGGGAAATCTTTAAGGGGGATTTATCCTACCGCTTTGACGCGCTGATTTCCCGCTTTCGCGAGATGGCGTTTGTCACCCGCGGCGTGACCATCAGCCTTGTGGATGAACGCGATGACCGCGAAATGACCTTTCACTTCGAAGGCGGTATCGCTTCCTTCGCGCGCTACCTCAACCGCACCAAAGAAGTCCTGCACGAGCCCATTTATGGCGAAAAAGAAATTGACGGCGTCGGCGTGGAATTTGTCGTGCAATACACGGATGTTTTTGCCGAGTCAGTGTACACCTTCGCCAATACGATCAATACCATTGACGGCGGAACACATCTCACCGGACTTCGCACGGCGGTCACCCGCAGTATCAACGATTACGCCCGAAAAAGCGGCTTGCTGAAGGACAGCGACGGTAACTTTAGCGGTGATGACACCCGCGAAGGTATGACGGCGATTGTCAGCATTAAGCATCCGGATCCTCAGTTCGAAAGCCAGACCAAAGTAAAGTTGATGAACCCGGAAGTCCAGACCTACGTCCAGCAAGTGGTGGGCGACACATTTACGAGCTTCCTCGAGCAAAATCCGGCGGCAGGCAAAGCGATTGTGCAAAAATGTCTGACATCTGCCCGCGCCCGCGATGCCGCGAAAAAAGCCCGCGACCTGGTCATCCGCAAATCTGCGCTGGAATCGATGACATTGCCGGGTAAACTGGCGGACTGTTCTGAACGCGACCCATCCAAAACCGAGCTCTACATCGTGGAAGGCGATTCCGCGGGCGGCTCCGCCAAACAAGGACGAGACCGGCATTTCCAGGCCATCCTCCCGCTGCGCGGTAAAATCCTCAACACCGAACGCGCCCGACTGGATAAAATTCTTGGAAATCGAGAGGTCAAATCGCTCATTTCCGCCTTGGGAACCAGCATCGGAGAATCTTTCGATATTTCCGGTTTGCGCTACAACCGCATCGTAATCATGACGGATGCTGACGTTGACGGAGCGCATATCCGCACCTTGCTGCTCACCTTCTTCTTCCGGTTTATGCTTCCCTTGATCGAGGAAGGGCATCTCTTTATTGCGCAGCCGCCCCTTTACCGGATTTCCGCCAAGAATCAAATTTTCTATGCCTACTCAGACGCGGAAAAGGACAGCATTGTGGCAAAGCTGGGAGGCTCTGCCAAGGTTGGCATCTCCCGTTATAAAGGTCTTGGTGAAATGAACCCGGAGCAGCTGTGGGAAACCACCATGAATCCGGAAAACCGAACCCTGCTGCTGGTCACCGTCGAGGACGCCGTTGAAGCGGACCGAACCTTTGACATGCTGATGGGTTCGCTCGTACCGCCGCGCCGGCGTTTTATTCAGACCCACGCCAAGGAAGTCCGCAACCTGGATATCTAACCGCTGTGCGCATTCCGCGCCTTGTGGCGGCAGCCTATGGAACGCAAAATTCTGCATCTGGACCTGGACGCTTTTTTCTGCGCGGTCGAAGAGCTGCTTAATCCAGACCTGAAGGGCAAGGCGTTCGCGGTGGGCGGAAGCCCCAATTCCCGCGGGGTTGTTTCTTCCTGTTCGTATCCCGCCAGACAATTTGGTGTCCGCTCCGCGATGCCGATGGGACGCGCGCTGGCATTGTGCCCGCATTTGATAGTCGTGCGTCACCGCTTTGGCGTCTACGAAGAAGCTTCCGACCAGGTCATGGCCATTCTGAGGAATTACACTCCCCTCTTTCAGCAGATTTCCATCGACGAAGCTTTTTTAGATGTGAGCGACCTGCCGCAGCCCATCGGCGCCATCGCGCGGGAACTGCAGCAGCGCATCGACCGGGAATTGCACCTGCCCTGTTCCATCGGAGCCGCGTCCAACAAGCTGGTCGCTAAAGTAGCGAATGATTTCGGCAAAAGTCAGGTTCGCACCGGCAAAGCTCCGCGGCAGATTACCGTGGTTCCACCTGGAGAAGAAGCCTCGTTCTTAGCGCCGCTGGACGTGCAAGCGCTGTGGGGGATTGGCCCCAAAACCGCCCAGCGCCTGCACGCGAGGGCAATCCATACCATCGGTCAGCTTGCAGAACTTCCTTTGGCTGAGCTGCAGTATTTCTTTGGGAAAAACGCCCTGGACGTGCAGGAGAAAGCGCGGGGGATAGACCATTCGGCGGTTCACAGCGAGCGGGAAGTCAAATCAGTCAGCAATGAGGTGACATTTTCCAGGGATACCAGCGATATGGAGCAGCTGCTTGATACTCTGCGCCGACTCTCGGATAAAGTCGGGTATCGGATGCGCCAGGCGCGCTTGATGGGCAGCGTTGTGCAAATTAAACTGCGTTACGAGGATTTCACCACGCTTACCAGGCAGAGACGACTTTCTAATCCTACCGATCTTGACGATGAGATTTTCTCCGCAGCGGAAGAACTGCTGCGGGATACCCTGGCGCCAGGCCGTGAGGTGCGCTTGATTGGCGTGGGCGTCAGCCAACTCTCGGAACCTTATCAACAGCTCGCGCTGTGGGAGGATACCCGCGCGCAAAAAGAGCAGCTCGCGCTGGCAATTGACGCGCTCAAAGAAAAATATGGAAAGAACATCATTACGCGCGGCAGTCAGGTAAAAAAGAATCCCAAAACTGGCGCAGAAAAAGATTGAAAAATTCCGGAGCTTTGGTATAATCCGACGCACGCCAACGTAGCTCAGCCGGCAGAGCAGACGCTTCGTAAGCGCCCGGTCGTGGGTTCGATTCCCACCGTTGGCTTGTTGTGTTTAACTATCCCTGCCGAAGCACCGCGCGGCTGTCCAGGGCGAGCGCGCCCTCTCCATCCGGATACACCACCAGCGGATTAATCTCTATTTCTTCAATCTCCGGAAAGTCCAGCGCAATCTGGCTCAGAGCGGCAATCGCATTCTGAACCGCTGGGATATCCGCCCTGCCGCTCCCCCGCACGCCTTTCAGCAGTTTGCCCGCGATGGTCGCGTCAATCATCTCTGCGATGTCCTCCCCGGAGAGCGGCGCGATCCGAAAAGCAATATCCTTAAACTGTTCCACCAGCGTGCCGCCCATGCCAAACATTATCATGGGACCAAAACTTGGGTCGCGGCGCATTCCCACAATGACTTCAACGCCCTTGCGAGCCATTTTCTCGACCATGGCGCCTGTGATGCTTGCTTCCGGAAATCGCGCTCGTATCCGCGCGAGCAGCGCTTCAAACGCTGAGGTCAGACTGCCGGCATCGTCCAGATTTAGCACAATGCCGCCGGCGTCCGATTTATGCAGCAGACTCTCCGAGACGATTTTTAGCGCCACCGGGTACCCCACCTGGTCGGCAATTGCAAGGGCTTGCCGCGCGTCCGCGGCCAACCCGCCGGGCACATTCGCGATGCCGTATGCTTCCAAAATTTTCCGGGTTTCAAACTCGCCCAGACTCTGCCTGTGGGAATTTGCCTCAAGAATGGAATGAACCGTGGATTTGTCCGCCTTTTTTGCCTCTACGGGCATGTAAACAGGCTTGCGCAAATGCGCGCTGTATTTTCGCATCGCGCGCAGCACAGGACCGACCTGGTCGGGGTATTGATACACCGGCACACCTGCCTTATTGAGGAAAGCCCTGGCTTCGCGCACGCTGCGCTCGCCCATCAGGCAGGTAAGCATGGTTTTTTGCGTCTGACTGGCAGCCTGCGCCCAAGCTTGCGCCACACCCAATGGGTCTACCAAGGCCTGCGGAACCAGCACCGGAGCGAGAACATCCACGTTTTCATCACGCATCATTTGTTCCAGGCTCCAGAGATAGTCCGCGGGTTCCGCGCCTCCAAGCATATCCACCGGATTGGCGACCTGCGCGCTTGGGTTCAATTTGGTCCGCAGGCCTGCCTGCGTCTCTGGGGAAAGCTCCGCGAGTTCCGCGCCGTTTAAAGCCAAATTATCAGCCAATAATGCGGCCGCGCCGCCGGCATTGGTGGCAATTGCCACGCGCATACCGCCCGGGAGCTTTTGCGTCCCAAGCGCCCAGGCCACATTAAACAATTCGGCCAGCGTTTCAACTTCAATCACGCCGGTCTGGTCAAAGACTGCCTGGTAAGCGGTGTAAGAACCGGCCAAAGAGCCCGTATGGGAACTGACCGCCCGCGCGCCGGCGTTATTCCTGCCAGCCTTGAGCATGACGATGGGTTTGCTGCGTGAGACGCGGCGCGCCTCTTCAATAAAGCGCGAACCGTCCTGAACGCCCTCCAGGTACACCGCGATGACCCGAACATCCGGGTCATCACCAAAATAGGCAATCATGTCCGCTTCCGAGACGTCCATTTCGTTTCCTAAGCTGGCAAAGTGGGAAAAACCAATTTCAGATTCCAGCACAAGGTCAACAACGCCGCCGCACACGGCCCCGGACTGCGAAATGAAAGCAATGGGACCGCGGCGCGGCATGCCCTTGATAAAAGTGGTGTTCAAGCCGCTGCTCATGTCCATCGTGCCAACGCAGTTAGGTCCAATCACCCGCATGCCGTGTTCACGCGCAAATTCCAGCGTCTTTCTCTCGAGTTCCGCGCCTTCCCCGCCAACCTCCCGAAAACCGCCGGTGATAATAATGACCGCTTTAATCCCGCGTTCCGCGCAGTCCCGCATGCTCTCCAGAATCATCCCGACCGGCAGCACAATCACCGCCAGGTCGACCGGGTCAGGAACCTGCGCCAGGTCAGGATAAACTTTCACCCCCAGGATTTCAGACGCGTTCGGATTGACCGGGTAGACCCCGCCGGAATAGTTGTATTTGAGCAGGTTCTCAAGAATTCCATAGCTGAGCTTGTTTGGTTTGCTAGAGGCCCCCAAAATTGCAACTCCTTTGGGTTTAAAAAAGGGAGTGAGGGATGGATTCATCTGTGGGAATTCCTTTCGAGTGTTAGCTTAGCCTGTCAGAATTATACCAAGCCGTCCATTTGTCACTATATCGATATTACTATTCATCATCCGATAAGAATTGACCTGCCTTATAATTGGGACTGTGGCCAGGATGCATGAAACCGCGGGAAATTTGGGTATTGATAACGCTTCGGTGGGGGTTCAGGCATGCGTTTGACCGCTGAACAAGAAGCTTTGACCGCCTTTCCACTGGAGAAAAGTATCTTCTTACACAGCTCTGCCGGTACCGGCAAAACAACCGCCGCGATTCACCGCCTCAGAAAGATATTCACGGAACGCCCGGACGAAACTATCCTGATTTTGCTTCCGCAGCGCGTGATGGGCACCGCTTTGCGCCGCGAGCTCGAAAAGTCAGAAGGTTACAATCCAAGCCGCGTCGCGCTGACAACGATGAACACCATCGCGCGCCGCATGGTAGACTTATTCTGGCCGTTAATTAGCGAACGCGCGGGGTTTTTAAGGCCTTATGCGCCTCCCCAGTTCCTGACACTGGAAACCTCTCAATTTTACATGGGGAAACTGGTAAACCCCATGCTGGATGCCGGCAGGTTCAGTTCTGTCTCCATTCCCCGCAGCCGCCTCTACAGCCAGATTCTGGATAGCATCAACAAATCCGCGCTGGTTGGTTTTCCAATTGGAGAAATTTGCGAGCGATTGTCCCGCGCCTGGACTGGCAGCCCGGCGCAGCTGAACGTTTATCGTGATGTGCAAGCGGCCGCGGACGCATTCAGAGCGTTCTGCCTGGAAAATAATCTGTTGGATTATTCGCTCCAGGTGGAACTATTCCGGCATTTTGTCTGGAATGAGCCGCTTTGCCAGCGATTTCTCCGCAGCAGCTATCAGCACCTCGTTTACGATAACTGCGAAGAAGACCCGCCTTTTGTCCACGATATCATTATGGAATGGCTCCCGGCTTTTTCCAGCGCCCTTATGATTTTTGATGATAACGCCGGGTATCGGCGAATTCTTGGAGCAGATCCAAGCTCCGCGCTGCGGTTGAAGGCTGCTGCCGCGAAAACCATGCGCTTCACGCATCAGCATCAGGAAGCGCACATCCAGGCTCTGAAGATTGCCCTCAAACCGAAGCGGGGACGCGCGCTTCCAGGGATTAATCGGGAGGATTTTCTTAAAGCCCTGCAGCTGCCAGAAAAACCAGCCAGGTTTTTCCCGGAAATGCTTCAACAAACGTCCGAAATGGTGCGGCAGTTGGTGATGAAAGGAACTCCGCCCGGTGAAATCGCGATTCTCGCTCCGTATCTCCCTGGCGCGTTGGGATTCGCTGTCCAACAGTCGCTTTCCGCTGTCGGCCTTCAATCCCGGGTTCTGCGTCCCTCGGTTCCCCTCATCGATAACCCCGTTGTTCAGCAGTTGACCACGCTGGCTCAGCTCGCGCATCCATCCTGGCTGCCTTTACCGGACCCTGTCAGAATTACCAGCGTGCTTTCCGCCAGTATAGACGGCCTGGACCTGGTAAGGGCGCAGCTGCTGTGCTCAGAGGTATTCATCAAAAACGGCGGAGGCTTCGCTTTACTGCCTTTTGCCGCGGCCACTGACCAGCTGAAAGCCCGAATTCCCCGCGAAATGGCAGTTCGTTATGAGGTTCTGCGCCTCTGGCTGGAAAATACCCCTCCGGACGAGCCTTTGGACCTCCTGGTCAGCCGTCTTTTCGGCGAAGTGCTTTCGCACGCTGGCTTTGGGTTTTATCAAAACACCGCGGCTGCGCAGTCCACCGCGATTCTAATGGAATCCTTCCGGAAATTTCGACTGTCCTTGAATCCCTCGGAGCTCGCCAATACGGACCAGGTGAACCAGGATTTCATCAGGACTATTTTGGACGGCGTAATAGCAGCCCAATACCTGCGGGATTGGGAGTTGGAGGATAAAACAAAGGTATTGATTACGCCCGCCCTGACATTTCTCAGCGCCGGGAAAACGGTAGACTACCAGGTTTGGTTGAGCGCCGGTAGCACGGGGTGGTACGAACGCCTGGAACAACCGCTTACCCAGCCCTATGTGCTCAGCCGCCAATGGCCGGACGGAAATAAATGGACAACCGAAGAAGAAAAACGCGTGAGCCTCGAAATTCTGGACAGCATCCTGAATGGCATGCTCAACCGCTGCAGACAGGGAATAATCCTGGGGCTGAGCGAGTACGGCCAGGGCGGTCAGGAAGAAAAGGGCCTTCTGCTGATAAAAATCCAAAATCTGCTTCGCCAGGCGGCGAAGGGGGGCGCGGATGCCTGAAGAGCGTCTGAGGGCTTCCCAGGAACGAATCCTGACCTATACCAGCGGCAAAATGGGTATCTCCGCGGTGCCAGGCAGTGGAAAGACCTGGACGCTCTCGCGCCTTGCCGTGAAACTGGTTACGGAGGTGGAGCTCCAGCCGGACCAGGAAATCCTGATTGTCACTTTTTCCAATTCCGCTGTGGATGTTTTTGCCAACCGCATTGCCGGCTTACTGCGGGAACGCGGAGTCCTTTCCGGATTGGGTTACCGCGTGCGCACGCTGCACGGCCTGGCCAACGACATCATTCGCGAGCGGCCTGAACTGGCCGGCCTGACCAATGAGTTTCAGATCCTGGGAGAAGCAGATACCGACGCGATTCTGAGCACCTGCGTTTCGGCCTGGTACCGAAACAACCACGCGCTGTTTGAAGACATGCTGGCAGACGGCTTAAACCCGAAACAGAAAGAGAAAGTCACCCAGCAAGACCTCCCCGACCTGATAAAAGAATCAAGTCTGGCCTTCATCAAGACGGCCAAAGACTATCTTCTGACGCCTGAGCTTTTGGAAAAGAAGCTGGAAAGCTCGTTTTTACGCTCCAACCCTTTGATGAAAATGGGGTTGGAAATCTACCGCGATTACCAGAACGCGCTGCAGTACCGGGCGGCGGTAGATTTCGCGGACCTCATCCGGCTGGCTTATCAATGCCTGAGAGAAGACCCCAGCCTTACATCACTGCTGCAGTACCGCTGGCCTTATATTCTTGAGGACGAAGCCCAGGATTCCAGCCTGCTGCAGGAAAAAATCCTGCGGGAGCTGGTTGGCCCCTACGGGAACTGGGTGCGCGTGGGCGACCCCAATCAGGCAATTTACCAGAGCTTTACGACTGCAAATCCGAATCTGCTGAAATCTTTTCTGAAAGAAGAGGGTGTCCGCAGCGAACCGCTGCCCGAATCCGGACGCTCCTGCCCTGAGATTATTGATCTGGCGAATTACCTGAGCGTTTGGACCCGAACGGCGCATCCGGTCGAGGAAGTCCGGGAAGCCCTGACCCTGCCGCTGATAGAGACCACGCAGCCAGACGACCCCCAGCCAAACCCAGACGCTTTGGTTCCTGCCATTACGCTGGACAACCGCCAAGTTTCTCCGGAGTTAGAACTGCGCATCCTGGCTGAATCCGTGACAGATTGGTTGAAAAAGTATCCAGATACCACGGTCGTGGTGCTGGCTCTCATCAATAAACGCGTGAATGACATTGTCGCGGAATTCCGGCGGCGGAAGATTGAGGTGAGCGATGCTCTCACCGCGATGCCAGAAAACTCGCGGGTATCGGTTGGTCTTATCAACCTTTTGCTTTCCTGCCTGCTCAAACCTGATAACGCCGAAGCTCTGGCGAAAGCCTTTCAGGTGTCCAGGCGCGAACTGCGCGAGGATAAGGAACGGTGGGATTTTATCAAGGCTTGTTCGTCCATAATCAAAAAATGTGAGCAGGTGGAAGATTATCTTTACCCGAGGGATGGGGCGGACTGGCTGCGCCAGCTGGAAAAAGAGGGGACACCGGCAGAAGTCTTGCATGAGCTCCTGCGGTTTCGCGAGTTGGTGCGTAAATGGCATATGGCCGCCCATCTTCCTCCCGACCAATTCATCCTGGCGGCTGCCATGGATTTGGAGCTGGATAATCTGGAACTGGCCTCCATCCATAAATCGGCACTTTTGCTGCGGGAGTTTCAGGACTTGCATCCGGAATGGACCCTGACCGACCTGAATGACGAACTGCTCAAAATCGCGAAGAGCGAACGAAGGTTTTCTCAGCTCGCAACCTACGGCGAAGGCTTTGACCCGGAAGCATACCGGGGAAAAGTGGTCGTGGCTACACTACACAAAGCCAAAGGCCTGGAGTGGGATAAGGTCTTTATCAGTTCTGCCAACTCTTTTGATTTCCCGACCGGTAAAGATGAAGAGGCTCTGCGCGGTGAGAAATACTTCCTGCGCGGGAAAATGAACATGCAGGCCGAAATGGTGGCTCTCCTTCGGTCCCTGGCAGAAGGAACCAGCCAGGATGTCCAGACAAAATCCATCGCGCGCGCGGATGTCGCTCGGGAACGCCTGCGGTTGTTGTACGTCGGGATTACCCGCGCCAAGCGCTCGCTGACGATTTCGTTTAACACAGGCAGAGACGGCAAACAGTCGGAAGCGCTGGCAGTAAGCGCGCTGCGCGCCTATCTTGAAAGGAAAAAGAGTGACCAGCCTGCTTCCTGAAACATTTGTGTTCACACAATCCAATCTTCAGTCGTACGTAAACTGCAAGGCGCAGTTCTATCTGCGGTACATTGAGCATTTTTTGTGGCCCGCCCCCGCCGCCGATGACATGCTGGCTTTTGAGCGTGACCGCCTCGCGGGTTCGCGCTTTCACCAGCTTGCACATCAATACCTGCTCGGTATACCCGCGGAAATCGTGACGAACAATGCCGCCGACAAGCCGGATGATAGAGTTTTGCGGTGGTTCGAATTATTCCTGCGGACAGTCGGGAGAGAACTCTCAGGCAATCTTTGGCCTGAGCACATGCTCACCGCGCGGCTGGACGGCTTTATCCTGGGTGCCAAGTACGACCTTCTCCGGCAGGAGGAGCGGATTTTTACGATTTATGATTGGAAAACATCCAGAAAAAAGCCATCAAAGGACTGGTTGGAAGCCCAACTTCAAAGTAAGATATTCCCCTTGGTTCTCAATCAGGAGCTCAGCTCGCGAGCTGGCGCCGATCAGTTTGTTATTCGCATGCTGTATTGGGAAGTGACAGAACCCTGGGACCAGATTGTATTGGAGTGCGGACCCGAAAAAATTGAAGAATCCCGGAAATTGGTCACCTCTTTGATAAGGCAGCTCAACAGCGCCGCTCCAGCTGATTTCTCGAAAACGGACGATATCCGCCGCTGCCGGTATTGTGTCTATCGGACCTACTGCAACCGCCCGCCTGAGCCGGCAGGCCTGGATGATTACCTGTCCGAGACTTACCTCGTGCTCGAAGACGAGGCGGAAATTCTGACCAGCGACTAGAAGGCCCTCCCAAGACTTCCCGGATACAGAATTGGTATAATATGGGGGTTAAATAAAAATATGGGCAGAACAGGGCTCGAACCTGCGACCTCATCTGTGTAAAAGATGCGCTCTGACCAACTGAGCTATCCGCCCGGAGAAAGAAATTATACACAAAAAAATGAAAATTGTGCGTTTTGAAACAGCATACACCCCGCCTTCTTACGGATGGATAGACCAGGACCGGGTCGGCGTTATTCGGGGAGACCCGTTTGGGGAATTCCGACGCTATGACCCTGAATTTTCACTTTCCGAGCTCAAACTTCTGGTACCCTGCCAGCCCTCCAAAATCATTGCTGTCGGGCGAAATTACGAGGAACACATCCGCGAGATGAACCAAACTCCGCCGGAAATCCCGCTGCTGTTCCTCAAACCACCTTCCACCTTGCTACGCAGCGGAGACCCCATCGTACTGCCGCCGCAGTCGGAACGCGTTGAACACGAGGCCGAGCTGGCGGTGGTGATAAAGAAAAAATCGCGCTGGCTGCGCCCGGAATCCGTGCGGGACGCGATTTTCGGTTACACCATTGCCAACGACGTCACAGCCCGCGACCTGCAGCAGCGAGACGGTCAGTGGACTCGCGCCAAAGGCTTCGATACCTTTTGTCCCTTGGGACCCTGGATTGAGACAGAATTTGATCCATCCGACGCCCTCATCACCTGCCGCGTAAATGAGGTTTTAAGGCAGATGACCTCTACAAGGGACATGCTCTTTAATATCGAACAGCTGATACTTTACGCCTCCTCTATCATGACGCTGCTGCCCGGTGATGTCATCCTCACTGGCACGCCAGCCGGCGTTGGAAAACTGAACCCTGGCGACGTCGTATCAATCTTTATTGACGGAATCGGCAGCCTGGTCAATCCGGTCATTGCGGGCAAGCCTTACGCGGTTGAGGAAGCCTGATGACCAACAATCAACCAACGAATATCAATAAAAAACTGGAAAAGATTCTTTTCAGCGTGGAAAAACCCGGCCGCTACGTCGGCGGCGAACACAACCAGGTGCGCAAAGACTGGAACAGCGTAAAAACACACATCGCCCTGGTGTTCCCGGATATCTACGACCTGGGTCAGCCCAATCTCGGCCTGGCGATTCTTTACGATATCGTCAATCAGCAGCCGGATATGCTGGCAGAACGCGCTTACTCTCCCTGGGTGGATATGGAGGCGCAGCTGCGGGAAAACAAAATCCCGCTGTTTTCGTTGGAATCCAAAACCCCTCTGAATAAATTCGATATCATCGGGTTCACGCTTCCGTACGAGCAAATCTATACAAATGTCCTCAACATTCTTGACCTTTCCGGGGTTCCGCTGCTGGCAAGCGAGCGCACCGCAGAGCATCCCCTTATCATTGCCGGCGGGCAGGCCTGCTATAACCCTGAACCAATGGCGGATTTTATCGATGCCTTTGCCATTGGCGAAGGCGAAGAGCTAATCCTTGAGATAAGCAGGGCATACCAGGAGTGGAAACGCTATCCCTCCCCCCGGCTGGAATTGTTTCAAGCCCTCGCCCGCATCCCCGGGGTTTACGTTCCCAGTTTTTATGAAGTATCGTACGCGGAAGATGGCACAATCCACAGCGTTTTCCCATGGATGCAAGGTGTTGCCATGCCGGTTAAAAAACGCATCCTTGCCAGGCTCCCCGCCCCGACCACCCGCTTTCTCGTCCCGAATGTTGAAACCGTCCACGACCGGATTTCCGTTGAAATTATGCGCGGGTGCACCCGCGGCTGCCGCTTTTGCCATGCCGGCATGGTCAACCGACCTGTGCGCGAACGCTCGCCGGAAGAAATCCTCACGGCGGTCCAGGCGGGTCTGGACGCGACCGGCTACGAACAGGTGGGCTTGCTCTCGCTTTCTTCCTCCGACCACACGCGCATTTTGGATATTATCCGCGAGGTCTATGCCAGGTTTAAGGATTCACGCGTGCAGGTAAACCTGCCCTCTCTGCGCATCGCGTCATTCTCAGTGGACCTGATGGATGAACTGAAGGAACTGCGTCCCGGCGGAGGTTTCACGCTCGCGCCCGAAGCTGCCACGGAACGGATGCGCGCCATTATCAACAAACCGCTGGATGAAGCGGTGATTCTTGAAACCGCGCGCACAATTTTCGAACACGGCTGGCTGAGTCTCAAGCTCTACTTCATGATTGGCCTTCCCCAGGAAACTATGGAAGACGTTCAGGCAATTCTGGACCTTGCCCGCAGGATTAAGAGCATCGGGAAATCCATCAAGGGCAATCGGGTCAGAGTTCATCTGGGCATCGCCACGTTCATCCCCAAACCCCACACCCCATTCCAGTGGTACTCCATCGAAGACGCGCAGTCGCTCCAATCTAAAATTGATTTGCTTAAGGAGGGTACGCGCAGAGCTGATATTAAGATGACCTACAACCCTCCTGATTCCACCCTCCTGGAAAGCTGGCTTTCGCGCGGGGACCGCCGTTTGGGCGCTGTAATCCTGCAGGCCTGGAAAAACGGCGCCAGGTTGGATGCCTGGACGGAAAGGTTCAATGTAACTGCCTGGCTGGACGCTTTTGCAGCTTGCGGCATTGACCCTGATTTCTATACCAGAAGGCAACGCGGATTGGATGAAATCCTTCCCTGGGACCATATCTCGACAGGTGTAAGCAAGCGCTTTTTGCTAACCGACCTGAGATTGAGCCAGGCAGGAAAAACCCGCGAGGACTGTCGTAATACTTGTTTCAACTGCGGCATTCTGGATGCGTACGGCAGCCTTAAACCCTCCGAGCAAGAAATCTACTGGGGGTGCCCATGAACAATACACCGCCTGTTCGCATCCGGGTGCAATTCTCCAAAGACGGCGACCTGCGCTTTACCGGTCATTTGGACCTGCAAAGGCTGTTTGAACGTGCCCTGCGTCGCTCCGGCCTGCCGCTGCGGTACAGCCAGGGCTTTAATCCCAAAGCGCGGCTGAGCATTGCCAGCGCGCTGCCGCTGGGTTTCTCCTCTGAAGCGGAATTCCTGGATTTTTGGCTGGATACAGAAATCGACCTGCAGGAAGTGCAGCAGAGGCTGAGCGCCGCTCTGCCGCGGGATATTACCATCAGGCACATAGAAGCGGTGCCAAACCAGGCTCCGAGCCTGCAGTCCAGCCTGCTGGCGTCGGAATACCACGTCAGTTTTCTCCCGGAGATTGACACCCAGGAAGTGGCGGCGAAACTCTCGGCCTTGCTTGCCCGGGAGAGCATTCCTTTCAGCAGACGCGCGAAAACCGTGGACCTGAAAGATTTGCTCCTTGCCGCCAATTGGCAGCGAACCGCGGAAGGGCTGGAATTGAGTCTGAGAATGAAATCCACGCCGGAAGCCAATGGGCGCCCCGACGAGCTGTTGAGTTTGCTGGGCCTGACCGCCGGAAGCTATCAGGTCCGCCGCACAGCGCTGATATTTAATGCGGATGAAATGACTAAACATGGATGATTGCGTTTTTTGCCGAATAGTCAGTGGGGAAATTCCCTGTTGGAAGGTGCTGGAGACCGAACACGCCCTGGCATTTCTGGATTTGGAACCGGTGATGGAGTACCACACGCTGGTAATTCCAAAAGCGCATTACGCGGATTTATTCAGCGTTCCGGAGGATGTGCTCTGTCAGACCGGCTCAGCCATTAAACAGGTGGTTCGCTTATATCAGGATAAGCTTGGCATTGAGAATATGCATTTGTTCAATAACTCCGGAAAATTCGCCCGCCAGACGGTATTTCATCTGCATTTTCATATCGTTCCGGTCGGCCCCGGCAGGCCGCTGGCTGGTTTCCAAAAACAACCGGAAATGGTTCGCGAATACCCCGAGATGCTGCGCGCGCTGGGGTTGTAACCTGGCCTGACCTGCCGCAAAAAAACCGTTTTTAGGTATAATATGCAGGCTGTTCCCGTGGCCTAATGGACAAGGCATCGGCCCCCGGAGCCGGTCATGTGAGTTCGAGTCTCACCGGGAACATTTGTTAACCTCAGGCGAAGGATGGGGAAAGCCTGCCAATATTGCCCGCATTCTGTATGGCAGAGGTGATTATGGGTGAAGAGGACATCCGCCAGGAAATTGAGAATCTTCGCAAGCAATTGCACTATCACAACTATCTGTACCACACATTAGACGCGCCGGTCATTAGTGATTACGAATATGACCAGCTCTACAAGCGGCTGAAAGACCTCGAGACGCTTCATCCGGAACTCATCACGCCTGATTCACCCACCCAGCGCAGCGGCGGCGCGCCGCTGGACAAATTCCGAAAAGTCGAACACCCGACGCCGGTGCTCAGCCTTGCCAATGGTTTTGGACGCCAGGATACTTTGGATTGGTATGAGCGCATCCTGCGCCTTGACCCGGCAGTCGCGCATGCGGATTACATCCTTGAGCCAAAACTTGACGGACTGACCGTCGTACTGACATACGAGCAGGGGCTGTTCACGCTCGGAGCCACGCGCGGTGATGGGCTGGTTGGCGAAGATATCACCGAAAACCTCAGAACGGTACCCATGCTCCCGCTGCGCGTCCCGGTTTCGGGTGATATGAAAGCGCCTGACCACCTGGTTGTGCGCGGAGAAGCAATCATTTTCAAAGAGGACTTTGAGCGCTTGAACGCGGAACTGGAACAGCGCGGCGAAAAACCCTATCTAAATCCCCGCAACACCGCTGCAGGCTCGCTGCGCCAGCTGGACCCCAGCATCACGGCAAAGCGGCCGCTCAAGATTTTTGTCTACCAAATCCTGGTTTCCTCCGATGAAACTCCTGATACCCAAAGCGGAATCCTGGCTTACCTCCAAGAGCTAGGTTTTCCGGTTAATCCATTGTCCTGGAAGGCGGCAAACATTGAAGAGGCAATCAGAATTTGCGAAGAGCAGGCTGCTGCACGGCACACCTGGCCCTACGAAGCCGACGGCATCGTCATCAAGCTCAATGACCAGCAGCTGGCGCGCCGGCTGGGTTTTTCCGGAAAAGACCCGCGCGGCGCTCTGGCTTTCAAGTATCCGGGGCAGGAAGTTGAAACCACCCTGCTGGATATTCAGGTGAATGTCGGCAGAACCGGCGTGCTTACTCCCCTTGCAGTGCTCAAGCCGGTCAGCATTGGCGGTGTAATTGTGCGCCAGGCGACCCTGCACAACTTTGACTTCATTCGGGATAAAGATATCCGCATCGGCGACCAGGTACTGTTGAAACGCGCCGGCGAAGTCATCCCTTACATTCTTGGTCCTCTTCCGGAAAAACGCAGCGGCAGCGAAAAACCTTTCCCTGTTCCCTCCGAATGTCCTTCCTGCGGCAGTCCAATCCATAAGGACCCGGATGAAGTGGCATATTACTGCTTGAACAGCAGCTGCCCGGCCCAGTTGGTGCGGGTTATCGAAAACTTTGTATCCAGAGGCGCGATGGACATCTCCGGGCTCGGCTCACAGATTGTCGCGCAGCTGGTGGAGAACGGCCTTGTACGTTCCGCCGCGGATTTGTACGCCCTCAAGCGCGAAGAACTCCTGCGCCTCGAAAAGTTTGGAGAAAAGAAAGCCGAAAACCTGCTGCAGGCAATCGAGGCTTCCAAAAACCAGCCTTTGGAGCGGCTGATTATCGGTCTTGGCATTCACGGCGTTGGCGAAGTGGCTGCCCGAAAGTTAGCGCGAACATTCCAAGACCTCGACGCGCTGAGCCGGGCCTCGTTGGAAGAACTGACAAACCTGGAAGGGATTGGCCCAAACATCGCCGAGTCGATAACCACTTGGTTCGCGCAGCCGCACAATCAGGAACTGCTTCGTAAACTGCGTGAGTTTGGGGTATGGCCGCGGGAAAAATCGGAATCTCCAGAGCAAACGGCCGCGCAGCCCCTTCAGGGGCTGACGTTCGTCATCACAGGCACTCTGCCGAACCTCAGCCGCGAACAGGCGGAAGCGCTGATACTGCAGCACGGCGGGAATGTGTCTTCTTCGGTCAGCAAAAAGACCAGTTACTTGCTGCTGGGCGAGAATCCGGGTTCCAAATACGCCAAAGCGCTTGAATTAGGCATTCCAATGCTCGATGAAAACGGCCTGAAAACCCTGATAGACAAATAGCTCCAGGGAACTCAGATTGTCGGGCGAACAAAACCCGCGAAGCCTTGCTTAAGAAAAGATACCGGCCTGAACCGGTTTCTTTTTAGGTGGAGATGGCGGGAGTCGAACCCGCGTCCGAAAGATTAGACCCTCGGATTTCTACGAGCGTAGTCAGTTATTCAATTTCATCCGCGTGAAGGTCAACTGACCAAACTTCACGCAGACTATCCGCTTGGACCCGAAAGCCCTCTTAGGCCAGGTTCACGGCGCACCTGGCAGCGTTCCGGCTTTTATGACGCCTTGACTGAGTCCGGCCAGAAAGACGGCCTCAGGAGACGCGACCTCACTTCTGGAGGTCAGCTACTTCGCTCCCGCTTATGCAGCGAGAGGGAGGGTAGCGTAGTTTGTGCTTTTGGCACTTGTTGGTTGTACTGATTTTACGAGGTCGGTACCTCTCGGCTCGCAATCCGGGACCAGCCTCTCCCGTCGAGACCTGGCATCCCCGTCAAGCAAAGTATAGCACAAAAAAACCCCCTCAGGTATCCCCGAGGGGGTTTCTGTACGAGCTTTTACGAAAGCTTACTTGACCTGAGCCATCTGCTCAGCAAGGATGGCGTTCGCGTCAATGTTGGCCTGATCGAGCAGGGCTTTGACATCCGCGGTTGGGTCGTCAACAATATTGGTCATGACGGGTTCAATCACGTTGTCGCGCACAAAGTCGTATCCAGGCACAGGCGGCTCGAACTTGCCAAATTTCAGCAGGTCGAAGGCGGTCTTGTAGGCGGGATTCGCGTCAAAGACGTCCTGGAACTTCGCGGCAACAGACTGCTTCACCGGGAAGTAACCGGAAGCCTTGGCCCACTCGGCGTTCACATCAGCGCTGGTGTAGTACTTGACAAACAGCCAGGCAGCCAGTTCGCGTTCAGGAGTGGACTTGGGGATGGAGACGGAAGCGCCGTAAACATTCTGGACAGGATCCGGGGTGGTGTGCGGGATCGCGGCGACAGACCACTCGAAGGGAGTGCCGTCAGCTGCGACAGCGTCGCCGTAGTAAGGCAGACCGGAGGAAGAGCCAACGGAGAAGAGCAAGGTGCCATTGCCAAAATCAGTCTGATCGCCGTAGTTTTCAGTGACAAGGCGAGCGCAGCCTTCAGCGAAGAGGCTCTGGATGAAAGTCCAGGCTTGCACAGCGGCATCGCTGTTCAGGGTGAACTGATTGGCGGTGTAATCGAACATGTCGCCGCCAAAGGCGAAGGTCCAGCTGGCGAAGCGGGAAGTATCGATGCTCAGCTCATAACCAATGGGGGAAGCTGCGCCCTCTGTGGCACCGCTGAAGGGGGTTTTGGCTGCTTTGCAAGCCATTTCTTTGAACTGCTCGGGGGTGGTGGGAGGGGCATCATAGCCGAGTTCCTTCAGCCAGTCCATGTTGTAATACATCACTTCCATGGAGCGGTTGGGGGCCAGGCCAAGGCGCTGATTGTTGAACAGGGAGAGCACATCCTGGGCGAAGAAGCCGGGGAAGAAATCTTCCTGTTCTTCTTTGGTCAGACCATACTTGGGATGGTTGATCAGTTCGTTCATATCAAACATGGCATTGGCCAGTTGATAGGTCGCGACCTGATTCTGGTAACCGACGACAACATCAGGAACATCGGGGGTGTTCAGGATAGGAAGCATTTTGTTGAAGATATCGCCGTAGCTTCCGGCATATTCCGCTTTTACAGTGATGCCGTAAGGGTTGGTCTTGTTGAAGTCCTCAACAATTTTCGCGATCGCGGCTTCGCGCTTGGAACCGGTGTGCTGATGCCACCAAACAATTTCCTTAGCGGGAACCACATCAGCCCAGGGGTCAACCTCGGTCGGAGCTTCGGTCGGGGCTTCAGTCACAACTGGAGCTTCGGTCGGGGCTTCGGTTTTGACCGGGGCTTCGGTTGGGGCGGGGGCTTCTGTTGCTTTGGCGCACGCGCCGAGCACCAGAGAGGCAATCAGGATGACTGCCACAAACAATACACTCGTTCTTCTCATTTTTCAAAACCTCCATTTTGAATCTGATTTAGTGAGTAACGTGATATCGAAGGATGAGAATATGCCTTCGTAATATCCAACATCGTATTATATCCTAACCTTTCAAACCTGTTGTGGCAATTCCTTGCGTGAATTGCTTCTGCGTCAGGAAGTAAACGATCAGGATTGGGATGATAGTTATGACAGCTCCAGCCATCAGCCAGTGGGTATATGGCCCGGCTTCCTGCACAAATCCGTACAGGCCTACCATCAGCGGCCGCCAGGTATCCCGCGTTGTGACCAGCAGCGGCCATTGGAACGCGTTCCAGGAGGCTGTGAACCCGAACAAAAGCACGGTCATAATCGGCGCCTTGCTGATAGGCATGACCACCTGCACCAGAAATCTGAGATGGTCACAGCCGTCTATGCGCGCGGCATCCCATAACTCATCGGGAATCTGGGCAAAGAACTGGCGCAGCAGGAAGATGCTGAACGCGTTCGCCATAAAGGGAATCGTAAGCGCCCAATAGGTATTAATCCACGTGCCTCCCGGCAGTGGAATGATATTGCCTCGGATGAGCAGATAGTTTGGGATCAGCGTGACAGATTCCGGGATCATCATCGTTGCCAGAAAAATCCCAAACAGGATGTTTTTCCCTTTGAAATCAATTCTTCCAAAGGCATAACCGGCCAGGATGGAAGTAAAAAGCAGCCCGGTGAGGGTGCCGAGCGTCACCAGCACGCTGTTTACAAAGTACTTTGAAAAGTTCGCCTGGTCCCACGCTTCCTTGTAGTTAACCCACTGCGGGACCTTTGGCACCAATTGGCGGGTAATGGTCTCGCCAAGGGTCATGAGAGAGTTGGAAATCATCCAGAAAAACGGGAAAATGAAAATAACCGCCCCAATTAACAGGATAAGGTAAAGAAAGACCTTCCCCACAATCCTGCCGGCTTGGTTTTCGTTCTTTTCTTTTCTTTGGGTAGGCAGTGCCGCTGAATTATCCATAGAAGACCCGCTCTCCCATAATCTTGTTTTGTGCCAGCGTCAGACCCAGAATGATGACGAACAGGACAATGGCCTGCGCTGTGGCAACGCCGTATTGATTGGCTTTGTAAAAGCGGTCAAACACCAATAAGCTGGTTGTGACCACTGAATTCTGCGCGCTGGGAGTGCGCATCACATAAATGTGGTTGAAAGCTTTAAAAGTGCCGATAAACCCGATTAATGTCAGGTAAAACGTCACCGGTGAAATCATTGGGATGGTGATGTGCCAGAAGCGGTCCCACTTGCTGCCTCCGTCAATTTCAGCGGCTTCGTAAATTTCCTTGGGGATATTGCCCAGCCCGGATAAGAAAATCACTGTGTTGTAACCCACAAAAGACCAGATGCCGAAGATAATGATGGTCAGCAAAGCCAGGCTCGGTCCTCCGGCCAGCCCGGAAACATTTATGCCCAGCAATTTCAGGACAGGCCTGGGTTCAAAGCGCCACTTTAGCGGGTCCGCGCCAAAAAGGGCGAGTATCCGGTTGGCCAGCGAGGTCTCCCTGCTCGAGAAAATAATTTGAAATACGACCGCGGAGCTGATGGAAGGGGTAATGTAAGGCAGGAAATAAATCATCCGGAAGGCTTCTTTGCCGATGATATCCTGATAGAGGATGTATGCCAGCACTAACCCGATGATAATCTCAGCCGGCACCGTTCCGAGGGCGTAATACACCGTCACAATCAAAGAGTTGAGGAAATCCTTATTGCCGGATTCGTACATCATTCCCCAACCGGTGACAAAAATCACGCCGCCCAGAATGAGCACCAGCGCTCCGGCAATGTGTGCCAGCCGCTGACCACTTTTCATGGACTGGAAGGCTTTTCCCCACACCAAGGAGCCCAAGATTAATAAGCCTATGCCGGCAACAAGAACCAGCAAATTCCACCATGAACCAAAAATCAGCAGGTAGTTCTTGTCCCCGATGAAGGGGCCTTTGGTAACCTGCCAGTTAAACAGGCTCATGTAAATGGAATATCCAATTGGGAAAATGCCGAAGATTAATATGATGATTAGTGCGGGGAGGATAAAGAGATAACCGGTGAGCTGTTCCTGCAGCTTGATGAGTTTCAGGGTTTTCCGGTGGGACTGGTGCGTTATGGAATTCTCAGCCAATGAAACCTCCAGTAGCCAGCATGCAGATGAGTCATATTCTCAAACACCTTTTCATTTTACAGGATATTCTTAATCTGTGGGTTATGAAAAGGTTAACATTGTCAACATTCAGGTTGTCCGCATCAGATTCTATCTCAAATCCGGGATGAATCCAAAGATTGTCCGCGGGTAACTATCGGTGACCGCCAGGAAACCCAGGTCGTCCAGACGCGCCAGACCCTCCCAATTTCGTGAGCTACTGTCGTCGGTCAGTTGCAGATAGACTGGCGGTTCATCCACCAAAACTATCCGGTCTTTATCCACTGCCAGTTTGATGATTCGCTCAACGCGGTCAGAGCGCTTGTGAGAGCTTCCCTCACCATATTTCTCGGATATCGCGTCGACCATAGCTTTCAGGTGAGTATCTCCAGGATAGAAATAATTCATCACCCAAAAAGTGCCGTCCGATAAAGCGTCGCTTGCGTCCGTCACGCGAAATTCAATCGCCGGGAAATCCAGCTCAGCTTTCGGAAGCAAGCTCAGGTCAAAGCTCCGGGCGAAAGCATTGGGATTGACAGCCTGCCCATTATCTTCAAAAATGGTAAAAACTGATTCCCCAAAGACGAAAAGGCCTTCATCGCTGGCGTTATTAAAACTGGTCTGGGGAACAAGCGGGGCAAGCTTCTCCGGGTCCAGCTTGATGGACCGCGCGTCGGAATCAAAAGTTCCGCAAGCCAGGTAGCCCATCATTGGGCTGCCGCCCCTGGTTTCAATGGTAACAAAGACCTGCCTGCCAGAAAATGCGATTGCTTCGAATCCCTCAAATCCGGCAAGCGTTTCCGAAAGCCCGCCGTCATCAAAAGTTAGCGTGCCTACCGCGATTGGATCTTTTTTGCCCGCGGAAATGTAATCCAAAACATCAGCCTTCGAAATCGTGATGAGCCTGCCAGAGCCGTCCGCCCGTAATCGCTTTGGATACTGCGGAAGCAGGACGAGAGTATCTCCCAGCCATGCCATACCGGAATACTCCATTTCGGCCGAATCATACGGCACGGGCAGGATGATCTCCTGTATCTCTACTTCTGCCAGCTCGGGAAAAGCCGTTGTTTGAATTTTCAAAGGTTCTACAATAAAAGAAGGCGTGGAATCGGCTGCGGCTGGAATTGTTCTTTGGACCCGCGCCGTTGTATTGCTACACGCAGACAGAAGTAATATAAGGATTAATACCGTGATATTTTGATAGATTTTTTTCATTACTCGAATTTGAAGGCTGCGTAAACAGGGTCGTGGTCGCTCACGCGCGCGTCTGGCAGCGCTTCAGAATTGATGTGGACAATATCAAAGTGGCTGAGCTGCTTCAACAAAGCCAGGCTGACCAGGATGTGGTCCAGCGCCTGACCGTTGCCTTCGTGATTATATGTGTAACGATCGTACTCCGGCAGCAGCGTGATAGGGTTCCCCAACGCATTTTCTGCAAGTTTCTTCATAGGCGCACTCCACTGGAAATCGTTCATGTCGCCTAAGACGACTACGAAAGCAAATGGATCCACTGTCAAAATTTGCCTGACGAAGGCATTGATTTCGCGCGCCTGCTCAATGCGCTGCCTTTCAGAAAGAAGCGGCGGCGGCTGCTGGTCGCCAAACAATGGGCCGTCCTCCCCTTTAGAGTTGAGGTGGCAGGCGATGACAAAAACATCGCTGCCGCGGAACGAAAACTGCGCTGCCAACGGTTTGCGGCTGTCCCTGAAAGCGTATGCTTGCGGGCTCACCCTGCCAGGATTGTGCGACAGGACGGGTTTTCCGTCCTTTTTCAGCACCTGGTTGGCGGTGGTCGCGTCCCCGACCGGGGCGGCAGCCAGGCTGAGGCCTCTATCCTCCCGGTATAGCAGCACAACCCGGATATTCCCACCTGCCGCGCCGCCGTCCGCGTTTCGCAGCGGGTCAATGGTGAGCGCCTGATATTCCGGTCCTCCGGCCTGCTTCACTTTCTGAATCAGCTTGCTGATATTCCCGGCGGCGGAAGTCTGCACGGAATCAAGCTCGCCGTCATCATCCTGGATTTCTTGCAGGGCTAAAATATCAGGGCTTCGCAAGGTATCTACAATTTGTTTAGCCAGCGCGTCCAGCCTCTCAGGCGAGACCATCGGGCTGAAGTTAGCCGCGTTATAGGTCGCGAAAGCCAGTTCATTCTCCGCAGGCAGGTAAGCAACGGCTTCTGGAGGGTTAGTCCCCTGCTCAAACCGCAGCTTTTGGGTGGGCTGCAATTTGAAATTACCGTAACTGTAATCCATAATCCCGATGATTGGCTCCGTAAATCGCGCCCCGACCCGGATAGCGGGCATATTGATAAACGTGTCGTCCAGTATGATGCGCTCGGGATTGGCATCTTCCTGCCTCAGCACCAACACGCCGCGAGGAGATAAAACGCCCGCATTTTTCCCCTTATCCGCCACAACAGCGACCTCTTTGTAAGAGGTGGCGGACGATACCGCCAGGGCCTCATTCACCTGCACGCGCATTCCTTCCAGGCTTTCATAAAAATCCAGGCCGTCCCGGTCGGGATCAAACTCACCGGACCTGCCGGCATATCCATTCACGTCGTTTTCGATGACCATATTTGGAATTCTCCGGCCGCCCTCACCCAAAACCACTGCTTCCGGCAGAGGCCTGCCATTGGTGAGTACAGTGAACGACACCTGGTTAAGCTCGGTCCGGGTCAGCGAATTTGCTCCCGGACCGGCAGGGTTAAATTCTCGCACGATTCCTTCCTCCACGCGGACCAAATCTCCAACCTTAACCTGTCCAAAGGCGTTGGCGGACACAAAAATGGCTTCGGAGGTGCGCTCATCCTCATCAGGGATAGGGTCCTGCAGGTAGAATCCACCACCGGTAAGCGCGGTCACAATCCCTTCCACCCCGGAGATCCGCCTTCCATCATAAGGCGAGCGGTGCTGCGCGCCCTGGATTTCGCTGATACGCAGAGTATTGGCCGTGGGCGTTGCTCCAGCCTCAGTTGGGGCTGGCAACGGCTGCGGCGTGCTGGTTGGTGTTCTGCAGGCGGAAACCAACAAACATACCAGCAGGCTAAAAGGCAGTAATTTCCTACTTCGTTGTGTCATGGAGCACCTTAGCTGCTATTGTACCCTTTCTGCCAGACTGAACCTCCTAACGCGGGGGCAGTTTGGGTTAGAATAATTGCATGGAAATTCAAATTGCTATCGCGAAAGTGGACCGATATTCTTCACCGGAACAGGGCGACCAGGTGGAAATGGTGGAAAGACCGAATGGCGGTGTTTCTGTCATCCTGGGTGAAGGCAAACTGAATGGAAACCGGTCCAAGTTTGTCGCGCGGAAAGCCGTCCACAAGGTTTTATCCCTCATCCTTGAAGGCATCCACGACGGCGCCGCGTCGCGGGCCGTCCTTTCAGCGCTAAAAACTGAATATCACAATCAAGCCGAGTTAAGCCTGAACGTGCTTTCCTGCGATCTCGAGACCGAAACGCTTGTCCTCACAAAAAACAATGACCTGCCTGTGATCATGATCCGCAAAAACGAAGGCAGCTACACCAGTTATGAAGGCCGCGACGAAGTCAATCCCCTGCAGCCTAATGTTTACCAGTTCCCGATTGAAAATGATTTCATCATCATCATGTTCTCGGACGGCGTCGCGACCGCCGGTTGGGAGCTCAGCCAGCCGATCGAGTGGAATTCCTTGATGGAAACGGTCCTGGACGAACAAGAGCTGACTGTCCAGGAGTTAGCCGATCAGGTGCTGAACCAGGCAATCGCGCAGGATTTGGGGCAGCCGCACGACGACATGGCAGTGGTTGTCATGCAGGTAGGCAGGAGTACCGGAAAACCCATACGGCGAATGTCACTCACACTGCCGTTATAAATCAAGGAGAGAAACATGCGAGAGGAAGTTATTCTCATTACTGGAGCAAATGGCGAAATTGGTCACGGCTTAATACGCCACATTTCCGCGATGAATTGCCCGATTGTCGCGATTGATGTCAACCCATTGGATAAGCCTTTGCGCAGCCTGGTGGCTAAATGGATAGTGGGAGATATTCTCGATCAAATACTACTCGGCCGGCTGGTTGTGGAACATCAAATCAGGACAATCTACCATCTTGCCTCAATTCTATCTACCAAAGCTGAATACAACCCGGAGACTGCCCATCGAATCAATGTGGAAGGCACTTTGAACCTGCTACGCCTGGCTGTGGAACAATCGCAGTGGCAGGGGAATTCGGTGAAGTTTATCTACCCCAGCTCAATCGCCGCGTACGGCATGGACTCACTGGCCTGTAAAACTCAGGTTGGCAAGGTCAAAGAATCACAATACACCTTCCCGACCACCATGTACGGCTGCAACAAGCTTTATTGCGAACATCTTGGCCGCTATTACAGCCGGCATTACCGCCAGCTTGCCGCGGATTTCGCCTCAGGGCCGACTGTCGATTTCCGCTGTCTGCGCTTCCCGGGGCTGATTAGCGCGGAAACAATCCCGACCGGCGGCACCAGCGATTACGGCCCGGAGATGCTGCACGCGGCTGCCAAAGGCACCCCGTACAACTGCTTTGTCCGTCCGGATACGCGCTTACCTTTCATGGTCATGCCAGACGCGATTAAATCGCTGATAACCCTGGAGGCAGCGGATGGCGCCAGGCTGACACAATTTGTCTATAACGTCACCAGTTTCAACCCGACCGCCCAGGAAATCTACGATATCACCACCAAGGCTTTCCCAGGCGCACGCATCAGCTTCGAAGTTGACCCGCGCAGGCAGAAGATTGTCGATTCCTGGCCTGAGGATGTGGATGACAGCGCGGCCCGCCGCGATTGGGACTGGCAGCCGGATTATGATCAAAAACGCGCTTTTGAGGAGTATTTGATACCCGCAATCCGACAGCAGTACATCGGGCTTGCCAACCCATCATAACAGGATTAATATTCCGACAGTCTGATTTACATATCGCCGAGGTAAGGAAGAGTTATGCCAATTTACGAATACCAATGCCAGCAGTGCGGCACGCATTTTGAACTCATCCGCGCATACAGCCAGGCTGATTCTCCCGCACAGTGCCCGCGCTGTACCAGTATCGAAACAAAGCGTAAGCTTTCAAAGGTAAACGCCTTCAGCAACGGTAAAAGCCTGACTGACTCTGGGCCGTCTTGCGGAAGCTGCTCCGGCGGCAGCTGCAGTACCTGCGGAAGCTGAACATGAAAAACTTCAACGGAAAACTCGCACTGATTACCGGCGGCTCCAGCGGAATTGGTCTTTCGCTGGCATGCGAACTTTTTTCTGAAGGCATGTCCGTGGCAATTCTTGCCCGCGGACAGCAGCGTCTGGAAGAAGCTGTCGGACTTATTGAAAAATCCCGCGTCCATCAAGCCCAGAAAATCGCCGCTGTTGCCGCTGATGTCGCTAACGCGGCGGAAATTCAGCAAGTCCTGGCTGATTTAAAAGAAAGTTTTGGCCTACCGGATTTACTCATCAACTGCGCCGGGGTCGTTAAACCCGGCTATGCCGAACTTTTGCCTCTGGAAGATTTCCGCTGGATGATGGACATCGATTACCACGGCACAGTCAATGTCGTGCAGACGCTTTTGCCTGATTTTATCGCCCGCGGCAGCGGCCATATAGTCAACATTTCTTCTTTGGCGGGCGTCATCGGGATGTTTGGATACACCGCCTACAGCGGCGCGAAATTTGCGGTTAAGGGATACTCCGACGCCCTTCGCTCCGAAATGAAACCGCGCGGCATCACAGTCACGTCAATCTATCCGCCGGATACGGATACGCCGCAATTTGCCTGGGAAAGTCAGTACAAACCGTTCGAAACAGCCTTGATTGCCGGCTCTGACAAACCTCTGCCCGTCAAAGAGGTCGCCAAAGCCATTGTGCAAGGCATCAAGAAGGATAAAAACACAATTGTTCCCGGGTTTGAAGCGAAAGTGCTGTTCTTCCTGGCAACGCATCTGGGCGGGGCGGTCTATCCGGTGATGGACATGCTGGTCAGGGACGCCAAAAAGAAAAAAGCAGCTTTGGAATCTGACAAAACCGGGCGGCACGGTTCCTGAAAATTCCTCATGGATATCGATGAACTCCTCAGCATCTGGCAAAAAGACCCGGAATTTATCCGTAATACCACCTGCTGGCAAATAAGCCAGCCTGTAGAAGCCCATTACGAACCTTTCCCCGACAATTTGCCGGAGCGCCTGCTTCATAACCTGAAACAGCGCGGCATCACCCGACTGTACAGCCATCAAGCGCAGGCACTGCGGAAAATTAGCGCGGGAGAACACGTGGTGGTCAGCACCGGCACCGCCAGCGGAAAAACGCTTTGCTACGACATCCCGGTAATTCAAGCGCTTCTCCAGGATAGTTCCGCCCGCGCTCTGTACCTCTTCCCCACCAAAGCCCTGGCACAAGACCAGCTGCGGCTGCTGAAAGACCTGTGCGCGGGGCCAGATGGCAGCCCCCGACCCACTCCAGCCATCTACGACGGCGATACCCCGGCTCAACATCGTTCTGAAATTCGTAAAAACGCCGACATCATCATTACCAATCCGGATATGCTGCACCAGGGCATCCTTCCGCACCATACCATCTGGCGGCATTTCTTTACCGGGCTCAAATACGTCGTTATTGATGAAATCCACACGTACCGCGGGGTCTTCGGTTCGCACGTGGCCAATGTCGTCCGCCGGCTCAAGCGGGTAGCGGCCTTTTACCATTCCTACCCGCAGTTCATTCTCACCTCCGCCACCATCGGCAATCCAGAAGAGCTTGCCGCGAAGCTGATTGAGAGCCCTGCAGCGCTGATTGACGAGGACGGCTCCCCCCACGGCCGCAGGCATTTCCTGGTTTACAATCCCCCTCTTGTTAACGAGCAATTGGGACTGCGCGCCAGCAGTCTGCAAACCGGCATCCACTTCACCAGAAAACTACTCGCGAACGATTTGCAGACCTTGGTATTTACCCGCTCCCGACGCAGCGTGGAAATGATTCTGGCATATCTGTACGACAGCGTGCCCAGGGAAATGCGCTCTCGCATCCGCGGCTACCGCTCCGGTTACCTCAAAGCCGACCGGCGTGAGATTGAAGCAGGCTTTAAAGAGGGTTCCATTAAAGCCGTAGTGGCGACGTCCGCGCTTGAGCTGGGAATTGATATCGGCAGCCTGGAATCCGTGCTTTTGGTAGGTTACCCAGGCTCTATTGCTACCACGCGCCAGCGCGCCGGACGTGCCGGACGAAGGCAGCAGCCCTCACTGGCAATGTTCATCGCCTCCCCGGAAGCAATGGACCAATACCTGGCGAACCATCCCGAATACATTACCGATAAGTCTCCGGAAGACGCCTTATTAGACCCAAACAACTACGCAATCCTGATGCAGCACCTTCAGTGCGCCGCGTTTGAACTGCCTTTTCTGGAAAATGACCATTTTGGCAGCCTTCCCGCGGAACTGCTGCAGGCTTTTCTCCAAATCCTGGTGCAGTCCGGCGTTCTGCACCTGCAAAACGGAAAATACTTTTGGATCGCGGACCAATTTGCCGCGGGCAGCGTTTCTTTACGCAGCAGCACACCCAATGTCATCACGCTGCGGGTCGGGACGGGAGAATCCTCACAGGTAATCGGGGAGATTGACGCTGCCAGCGCCAGGTGGCTGGTCCATCCGGAAGCAATTTACCTTCAGGAAGCCGAGACTTACGAAGTGCTATCTTTGGACCTTGAGCACGGAAGCTGCCTGCTGAAGCCAGTGCAGTCGGAGTACTACACCATACCGAACGTCTCGACCACGATAGAAGCTTTCACTTCCCGCCAGGAAAAAACCTTCTCTACCTACGCCAGCCACTTTGGAGAGCTGAGCCTGCGTCTGGAAGTCAGCAGTTACCGCAAGATACGCTGGTTGAGCGCTGAGACTATCGGCACAGGCCTGGTTGAGCTTCCCCCGACTTTCATGGAGACATCCGGCTGCTGGCTTACCTTCGCATCCGATTTTATTGACCAGCTGCGCGATGAAAGACTCTGGAACGCGGACCCCAACCAATACGGCCCGATTTGGAACGCGCTTAAGAGCCGCATTCTGGCGCGGGACGGCCGGCGCTGCCGCGTATGCGGCACTGAAGGGGACGAGAGCCAGCTGCACGTACATCACATCAAACCATTTAAAACTTTCGAGGACCCGGAATTGGCAAACGCGCCTGCCAATCTCATCACACTCTGCCCGTCCTGCCATCAGCAGGCGGAGCGGAACGTCAGACTGCGCAGCGGACTGGCCGGGGCGGCGTACGCGCTAGGAAATCTGGCGCCGCTTTTGGTGATGTGCGACCGTGAAGATTTGGGTATGCTGGCGGAAGCCCGCTCAGTCCTGGCGAACGGCGGACCCGCTCTCATGGTATATGACAATGTTCCCGGAGGCATCGGGCTTTCAGAGCGTTTATTCGAGCGGCGCGATTTTTGGATTTCCAAGGCTGTGGAAATGATATCGGAGTGTCAGTGTAAAGAAGGCTGTCCCGCTTGCGTCGGTCCAATTGGTGAAGAAGGTCACGGCGGAAAACAGGAAGCGCTGGCCTTGTTGACCGGGTTGGTGTGAAATGGATTTTGGCTCCCTCAGCGAGAGGCTAAAGAAAATGGGCGTCAGTCTCGGCCTTCAGCCAGACACCTCCGCCGCGCGCAAGCCTCGCAGACCGATTGAACAGGTCGTTTCGGGTCGGGAAGTGCAGACGAATTACGGCAGCCTTTTCTCGTCCTTCCACGAGTACAGCAGCGGCTACCTGCTTGGCAGCCAGCGGCTGCTGCCCAATTATTCACACCATGGAATTGCGCGCTGGGCCCGCGCCCCGCACCTGGCGGAAACCAGCATAGAAAATTTCATTTTCCTTGATACTGAAACAACCGGGCTTTCGGGTGGGACGGGCACGATGGCCTTTATGGTCGGCGTTGGCCGCTACCGCGGGAACAGCTTCGTGATGGAACAATTTTTTCTGCGGGGACCAGCGGAAGAAGCCGCGCTCCTGGCTGCCCTGGAACAATTCTGCGCCGGAATGGCCGCGGTGGTTACCTACAACGGTAAATCCTTTGATATCCCGATTCTAAACACGCGCTATGTGCTCCAGGGATTCAGCAGCCCGTTCGAGGACCTGCCGCACGTGGATTTACTGCATCTTACCCGCCGTATTTGGAAGGCCCGCCTGGAACAATGCACGCTGGGCAATATTGAAAACAAAATTTTCGGCCTGACCCGCGACATGGATGAGGTGCCCGGGTATCTGATACCGGAATATTACGCGCAATATCTTCGGGAAGGAGACGCGGAACCCCTGAAAGGGATTTTTGTCCACAACGAACAGGATGTGGTCAGCCTGGCAGCGCTGTTCGCGCTCTTTACAGACGTTTTGAGCGATCCGACCGCTTGGAATAATAGCAGCAGTCAGGACCTGACAAGTCTTGGCAGGCTGGTGGAACAGTTGGGTGATTCCGACACGGCCCTTTCGCTGTATGAAAAAGGCCGTCAGGTTGGCAGTCCCTCCGAGCCGCGCGTCGAGCCACTTCTGGCGCAGGCGCGCTTATTGAAACGGCAAAACAGACTTGCCGAAGCCGCGGAACTTTGGGCTCAGGCCGCAGAGGCGGGAACGATCGAAGCGCTGGAGGAGCTGGCCAAATATTACGAACATCACTGCGGCGAACCTGCCAGGGCGTTAGCCTGCACCGAACAAGCCCTCACATACCTGCACGGCTGCCTGGACGGAGCGCCGCAGTCGGCATTAATAGTTGGTTTCAACCACCGCCGCGAACGTCTGCTGCAAAAGATTAACAAACATAACCAGGCAGCTGAAAACCATTCATCCGAAAGTTGTTGACACACCCTCCGGGTACCCTCCTGCCTCATCACGGCCAGCGCGGAGATAAGACTTGCTTCTGCTCTCCATTCCCAGACCTTGAGCACCAATTGAATTGGCGACTATCCCCACAGGCAATTTGCTTTCCGCGCTGTGGTTTATAAGGTTATGCACGTCTTTTCGCTGCTGGTTCAGGCCCTGCCGCCTGTCTGGTCTTGTCCCCCTGAAGGGTCAGTGAAGTTTCTGTTAATCTTGCGACAATTGGGATGGCTCCCGGGCAGCCCATGCAACGCGCCCTGCTGTACGCGACTATACACCCGACCTGGCAAATGGTATAATAAGTTGCTTTATTTCATACCCTAGTTTAGAACCGAGGAGATTTATTATGTCTGGACATTCGCACTGGTCCACAATCAAGCGCAAAAAAGGCGCAGCCGACGCAAAAAAAGGCGCGGTCTTCACGCGTTTGGCGCGTGAGATTACCCTGGCTGCCCGTGAAGGCGGCGGAGACCCCTCCATGAACGTCAGCCTCTATCTCGCAATTGACCGTGCCCGATCCAGTAACATGCCCAAAGACAGCATCGAACGCGCTATCAAACGCGGCACCGGTGAGGATAAATCCTCCGAAGAGCTTGAAGAATTGACTTACGGCGGCACGCTGGGCCATGGAATCGTCGCGATGATTGAATGCGTTACCGAAAACCGCAATCGCACGGTCGCTGAACTGCGTCATATTCTCACGCGTTCCGGCGGCAACCTGGCGGATACCAGCTCCATCAGCTGGCAGTTTGACCGGAAAGCTGTTTTTTCCGTCAAATCTGACGGTAAAAACTTTGATAAAGTTTTTGAAGCCGCGCTGGAAGGCGGCGCTGATGACGTTGTCGAAGAAGACGGTTACATCGAGATTATTGGCAGCGTTGAAAGCTTTAAGACCATCGGCGACAGCCTCAAAAAATTCAATATCAAGCCTGAAGAAGCCGGTTTGCGCATGGTTCCGCAGCAAGAAGTGGAACTCGATAAAGAGAAAACCCTTGCCGTTCTGCGCACCATCGAAGCGCTTGAAGACAGCGATGATGTGCAAAATGTTTATTCCAACCTCAAAATAACCGAGGAAGCGCTCGCGGACCTTGAGAAGGAATAACATTCCATGCTGGTTTTGGGTATTGACCCTGGGATAGCCATCACTGGCTACGGACTCGTTTCTGTCGACCAGGCGGGAAATCCCAAACTTGTGGCGTATGGCGTCATCGATTCAACGGCTGTGAGGACAACCTCCAGCCGTTTATCCTATCTATACGACGAGCTACGCGAAATATTGGCTAAATATCAACCCACGCACGCGGCTGTGGAAAAAATCTTTTTCCAGAAAAACCTGAAAACGGTTTCAGCTGTCAGTGAAGCGCGCGGTGTAATTACCTTGTGCCTGGCGCAGGCGCAGCTGGAACTGTCGGAGTACACCCCGAATGAAGTCAAACTTTCGGTCACCTCCTACGGCAATGCGGACAAAAATCAGGTTCAGGAAATGGTGCGCGTCCTTCTGGGCATGGACTCCATCCCCAGACCCGATGACGCTGCCGACGCCCTCGCTGTGGCGCTGTGCCATATTGGAATGCTGACCTTCAGGAACCGCGCCGCCAATGGCAATGAAATATGATTACCAGCCTCTCTAACCCCGGTATCGTAGCCGTTCGCAAGCTCTTGCAGGCCAAAGAACGGAAAACCACACGCGCGTTTTTGGCGGAAGGTCTGCGTGTGGTCGGCCAGGCGTTCGACTCCCGCGCCGATATCCAGCAGGTCATCTATTGTCCGGATTTATTGGTCAGCGAATTCGGACAGAATCTGGTTGACAGGGCACGCGCTCTGGGCATCGATACGCTTGAAGTGAGTCAGCCGGTTTTCAATTCCATCGCGCGGAAAGACACCCCGCAGGGCATCGCGGCTGTCATCGGGCAGCGCTGGTGCGAGCTTAAGGCTGCCGCGCCCGCGGCGGGTGAAATTTGGGTTGGCCTTCAGGCGGTACAGAACCCCGGCAATCTTGGCACCATCCTTCGCACCTGCGACGCGGTCGGAGCGAAGGGTCTCATTTTGCTGGACGACTGCACCGATCCTTACGACGCGGCCGCGGTAAAAGCTTCTATGGGCTCCATTTTCACGATTCGCCTGTTCAAAGCGAGACTGGCTGAATTTCAGGAATGGGCGCTCAGCCATCCAGACGTTTCCATCGTCGGGACTTCTGACAAGGGCGCTGAAGATTACGCGTCTGTCCGCTACGCCGCGCCCGCGGTTTTGCTGCTGGGCAGCGAACGGGAAGGCCTGCCGCGGGAATATATTGCGCTTTGCCGGCATATTGTGCGCATCCCCATGGAAGGCGCGTGTGATTCCCTTAACCTTTCGGTCGCGGCAGGTATAATCCTGTATGAAATCTATAACCAAAATCGCGCGCGAAGGACAGAATAACCATGATCGCGTCCATAACCGGAAAAGTGCAATCCAAACACGCGGACAGCCTGATTCTTGATGTTCAGGGGGTTGGTTTTGATGTCACTGTGACCAAATCCGTCCTTTCCGATGTTGAACCAGGCGACCTGGTCTTCCTGCATACCTATCTGGTCGTCCGCGAGGACATGCTTGCCTTGTACGGCTTCAGAACCGTGGAAGAAAAACAATTCTTTTTGCTGCTGCTGGGGGTCGAAGGTATCGGCCCGCGCCTGGCGATGGCAGTTCTATCCACACTTTCCCTGGATAATATCCGCACCGCTGTTGTCAGTGAACAGCCGGAATTCTTCAGCCGTGTGCCCGGAATTGGCAAGAAGACAGCCCAAAAAATCGTTATCCACCTGCAAGGCCGCATCAGCGCAGAAGCCGGTTTCGATTTACGCCGGAGCACGAGTACTGCCGAAGACCAGGTCCTGGAAGCCCTGGTCAGCCTTGGTTACAGCATCGTGGAAGCGCAAACCGCCATACAGGCGCTGCCCAAGGATGTGCCTGATACGGTGGAAGATAAGCTGCGCGTGGCTTTGCAGTACTTTAACCGCTGAGCTGCAGCGCTTAGGCGCCCATCGTAATTGTTTTTCAGGGATGGTAAAATTTAGTTAACTTTGCATTTATAGGATTATCCATGGCAGCATTTTCACGAGAACTGGGCATTGACCTCGGAACATTTAACACGCAAATCGCGGAAGGCTCTCAAATATTGGTGCAGGAACCGACTATTGTCGCGATTGTTACCAACGAGATGAAGCTGGTGGAATATGGAACCACCGCTTTGGGCATGCTTGGCCGGGTGCCCGAGGCCATCGAAGTGGTGCGTCCGCTGCGAAACGGAGTTATCGCCGAGTATGAGCTTACCGAAAAATTTCTGAGCATCCTCATCAAAAAAGTAACCGGACCCACCATTTTCTTCCGACCGCGCATCATCATCAGCGTACCTTACGGCATCACCAGCGTGGAACGCCGGGCTGTACAGGAAGCCGGCCTGGGCGCCGGAAGCAGGGAAGTCAACTGGATACCGCAGCCTCTGGCTGCCGCTTTCGGCGTGGACCTTCCAATCAACACGCCTACCGGTAATATGATTATCTCGCTTGGCGGCGGGACCACGCAGGCAGCGGTAATTTCGATGACCGGAATCGTGAGCGCGGAAACATCGCAAGTGGCAGGCCTCAAACTGGATGACGCCATCTGCGCTTATGTCCGCAAAAAGTACGGGCTGATTATCGCCCAGCCTACGGCGGAATCGCTGAAAATTCGCATCGGGGCTGCTCTCCCCAGCGAAGAAGAAAAAACCATGGAAATTCAAGGTCAGGACCAGGTGACCGGGCTGCCAAGACCAGCCAGCCTGACCACGAATGAGATTGTGGAAGCCCTTCAAGCCCCGTTGGAAGAAATTGCCGCCACGGCTAAACGCGTTTTGGAAAAGACCCCTCCCGAACTCATTTCCGACATCATAGACCGCGGCGTCGCCCTTTGTGGCGGCACTGCGCTTCTCAAAGGTGTGGATAAGTATCTGACTGTCGCGCTGGGAATTCCCGCCTACATTGTTGATAATCCCGTCACCTGCACAGTCGAAGGGACAGCCAAAGCCTTTGACATTCTGGACCTGATACTTCGCAGTCAACAAAGCTGAGTGCTGCCATGGAAGATTTCCAAACCAACGAAATTACCCCCGAAGCTGTTTTTAAAGACCGCAAGAGTCGCCGCGCACGTATCTGGCGTTTTGTTCTCAGTTTGCTCCTGCTGGGCGCGCTGGGGGTGTTCGGGTACCTGACCTGGCAGTGGTTTATTCCCCGCGTAGAAAAGTTTGGCCTGTCCGTTCTGTGGATTAATGGAAAAGTGCTTTTAATCCTGCTTCCCTTTATGCTGTTTCTCCTTTTTTGGCTGTTTTTCGCCAACCTTCCCCGGACAAAAACAGCAGTTTCTATCCTTCCGGACGGCATTCGTAAAAAGCAGGGAAGGCGGGACCTGAAAATACGTTGGGACTCCCTTGAGAAAATCAGAATGGACCTTTCGCGGTCCTATTTCCTGGGCATTCCGGGAAAACGCAAAGAAAAGCTTGATTTACTTGATGCCGTCGGCAATACGCTGAGCATTGACGCGCGCATGGACCGCTTTGAAGATTTAACCAATCTTGTGCGCCAAAAAGCGTTCCAACCGCTGCTGAATCTGGCGCAAGACCAGCTCGCCAGGACAGGCAAATTTCGCTTCGGCAAGAAGGTCATGCTCGAAAAGGATGCATTATCTGTTGGGAAAGCCGTCCTGCCCCTGAGCCAAATCTCATCCGCGCAGATTGAGAACGGCTGGCTGAAAGTGAAGGCGGAAAAGCGCAGGAAGCTTAAAGTCCGGACGGACCAGGTGGAAAACCTGGACGTGCTGCTGCACCTGTTGAGCAGTCAGCCTTAATCTTCCGCGTTCAGGTAATATGTCAAGGTCTGCAGTTTTACGACCGGGTCAATGTTAATGACATGCACCCCTTCCGGTACCTTAAGCACCAGCGGCGCGTAATTCAGAATAGCTTTTATCCCGTAATTGACTAACAAATCCGTAACGGTTTGGGCGCAGCCCGCGGGAACCGTAAGGATCGCCATCTGGATATTCAAACGCTGGATATCCGCTGCGAGATTGCGGACATCACTGATTTCAATACCGCTGATACTCGTGCCAATCAATTCCGGGTTGTTATCGCAGGCCAGAACGATCTCAAAACCCTTGCGAGAAAAACCTTGATACTTCAGCAGAGCCTGACCAAGGTTTCCTACCCCCACGATGACAACCGGCCAGATTTGATTTAGATTTAGAATTGCGCGCAGATTGTGAATCAGACTGATAACGTTATATCCACTGCCCTGTTTGCCGAATCCCCCAAAAAAGGAGAGATCTTTGCGAATTTGCGCGGCGGATACGTCCACAATGTGCCCAAGTTCTGCAGAGGAGACTACCCCCCGCCCTTCTCTCAAAAGTTGATTGAGAGCCTGCAAATATACTGGCAGCCTTTGAATCACAATATCCGGAATTTCTTGCTTTCCCATGCGCTCTTCACCTTGTGTTCAGTTTCGTCCGGCAGACAAGAAGTAAATTTGATGTTATCATCACAGACGATGTGTATATTATATTAGGTAATAAATCCGATTTCCTACTAAAATTTACCAGATTGTGAAATTTTCCACAACGACAAATAAAGGAGTGACAGGATGAAAGCAGCCAGAACCATACTCTACATTGTTGCAGGAATTCTCATTGTTTTGTCGTTCCTGTTCATACTTGGCGCGTTCAGTCCCTCGGGAAGCACAAGCTGGCTGGCAGTCGGGGTTGTCGGCCTGATTATCGCCTTCATCGCGATAATTATTGGTGCCCGGATTGGCGCGAAAGCCGCTGGAACAACCCAGAATATTTCTATTAACGTGGACCTGCCTGGGAATGTGAAGATGGACGCTATCAAATGCCAGTCCTGCGGAGCCCCATTAGCCTCGGATGACATCAAGATGATTCAAGGCGCGCCAGTGGTCACCTGCCACAGCTGTGGAACCACGTACCAATTGACCGAAGAACCGAAGTGGTAAAAAGATGAAAATATTTCGCAACCTCATTCTGTTATTCGTGCTGCTTGCTGCGTTCCTTTTCCCGGCTGCGGTTTCCGCCCAGACCTACCGCTTTACCGTGAGCGAGTACGAAGTGGAAGCCTACCTGGAAAAAGACGGCAGCCTGACGCTGCGTTATTACATGGTGTTCGATAACGACCCATCCGCGGATCCGATTGATTTCATTGACCTTGGCCTGCCCATTGCCCAATATAGCCTCAAGAATATCTCCGGAACCATTAACGGCCAGAATATTCCGCAAATTGGCAACTCGGCCTATGTCAGAGGCGCGGAACTCGCACTCAAAAATCTCGCCATTCAACCCGGTGAGACCGGCACGGTAATCGTCACCGCGACCGGGATTACCGGTGTGCTTTTCCCTTATGACCAGGGCGACCGCGAAAACTATGTGAATTTCCAGTTTTCGCCCAATACCTTTGGCGCGGAATATGACCGCTCCACCGCGACGAAGTACCGCATGACCATCATCCTGCCTCCTGGCGTAGGTGTGAACGACGGAGTTTACTACCGCCCCTCCGGTTGGCCGGGAAGCGATACTCCCGAGGCCTCTACCACTCAGGACGGCCGGGTGTACTATTCCTGGTACACGGAAAACGCGGATGTCCACTCGAATTATTACTTTGGTACCGCTTTCCCTGCGTCTGTTGTCCCTCCTGAAGCTGTCAGCAGCAAGGAGGTTTACACCCAGCAAGAAGAGCAGCCCTCTTCGGGGTCCTCACCGTTTCCATTCTCCATCGGAACAGTTTTTTGCTGCCTTGGCACATTAATCTTTGTGGGGACAATCATCCTCGGGATTGTGAAGGGTTCCAAGGCTGAACAAAAACGGAAAATGGCATACATGCCCCCCAAGATTTCTATTGAAGGTCAGGGCATCAAGCGCGGTCTCACCGCTGTGGAAGCGGGCATCCTCATGGAAGAGCCTCTGGATAAAATTCTGACCATGATAATGTTCGGCCTGCTCAAAAAAGAAGCCATCACGGTGACTCAAAAAGACCCGCTCACAATCAAGCCGAGCGAGCCCCTGCCCGAAGGTCTGTACGATTATGAAAAGGGCTTCATTCAGGCATTTCTTGAGGACAAACTCCCCGAAAGAAAACGCTTGCTGCAGACCACCATTATTGACCTGGTTAACAGTGTGACCGCCAAGATGAAGGGCTTCAGCAAAGCAGAAACCGTGGCGTATTACAAGGACATCATTGCCCGCGCCTGGAAAGCGGTACAGGACGCCGAAACACCTGAGATTAAGAGCGCTCAGTACGACCACACGCTCGAGTGGACAATGCTGGACAAAGAGTTCAACACGAAGACCGAAGAAACATTCTCCGGCGGACCGGTTATTGTGCCCATGTGGTGGCCGCGTTACAACCCCGGCTGGCAGCCAGCCGCGCAAACCAGCGGCGGAGGCGGCCTCAGTACGCCGGTGAGCACCGGTGTTCCATCGGGCGGCGGGAGCAAGCCTTCGCTTTCGCTGCCAAACATCCCCGGCTCTGACTTCGCGGCTTCGATGATTAATGGCGCGTCAAGCCTGGCTGCCAGCGCGATTGGCGACCTGACCGGCTTTACCAGCGCGGTTACCAACAAGACCAACCCCATACCGATTCCGACGTCTACGTACAAAAGCGGCAGCGGTGGGTTCCGCGGCGGCGGAGGCGGCGGTCATTCCTGCGCGTGCGCCTGTGCCTGTGCCGGATGCGCCTGCGCTTGCGCTGGCGGCGGCCGCTAACCTCATACAGGGGCTATGTCCATGGCGTTTCTTGGCAAAAAACCGCTCGCGCCAGCCCAACCTGGTCTTTATCAGTTCGAAATCACTGATAAAGAATCGAAGTCGCGGGTGCATATTCGGCTGGATGAAGACGGCAGCGGCCTTTTGGTGGTGAACGCCAGCCGCGTTGTTCACCTCAACCCGACCGCGGTTCAAATGGCATACTACCACCTCAGCAAAGCCGACGAGAAAGACGCTATCCGCGCGCTCAGCAGGCTCTATAAAGCCCCCAAAAGCCAGCTTGTTGAGGATTATGCCAGGGTTACCAGCCAACTTGACGCTGTGATGGATGAGCAGAGCGGTCTCTGCCCGGTTTGCGATTTGGGGCTGGAAAAACACATGCCCTTCTCAGCCACCCTATCCGCGCCTTACCGCATGGACCTGGCGCTGACCTACCGCTGCAATAACAACTGCGCGCATTGTTACAACGCCCGCGAGCGCAGCTACCCTGAACTGGATACGAACACCTGGAAGGCCGTCCTGGACCGCGTTTGGGAACTGCGCATACCGCATGTGGTTTTTACTGGCGGCGAGCCAACCTTGCGGGACGATTTAGTCGAACTTGTCGCCTACGCGCAAGAGCTTGGCTTGGTCACAGGCCTGAACACCAACGCCAGAAGACTGGCAGATGAGCAGCTGATGCGCAGCTTAGTCTCCGCCGGGCTGGACCATGTTCAAATCACCGTTGAGTCTTTTGACCCGGGGACGCATGACACAATGGTCCGCGCGAAAGGCGCCTGGGAGGAAACGCTGACCGGACTGCGAAACGCGGTCAATTCCGGCATCTATCTGATGACCAACACCACCTTGCTGCGCAATAACGCCGCTGAGCTGGAAAACATTCTCAAGTTCCTGGCAGAGGAGCACGTTCCTACGGTGGGTCTGAATGCCCTGATTTATTCAGGCCACGGCGCGACCGTGAACAGCGGCCTGCCCGAAGTGGATTTGCCTCCCTTGCTGGAACTCGCGTCGCGGTTTACTCGTGAACATAATCAGCGCCTGATTTGGTACACCCCGACCCAGTACTGCCACTTTAATCCCATGCTGCTGAGCCTGGGAATCAAGGGCTGCACCGCCGCGCTCTACAACATGTGCGTGGAACCGGACGGGCAGGTCATCCCCTGTCAGTCGTATTACCACGCTCTTGGCCACATTCTCGACGATGACTGGGATGACATTTGGAATCATCCGCTTTCACTTGAACTGCGCGAACGCAGAAACATCCCCGAAGGCTGCCAGCACTGTGATTTCCTCGTGGAATGCGGCGGCGGCTGCCCGCTGGCGCGCGCCCATCAATCTGTTCGACCTATCACCGCAGAACTTTTCTAACGGAGGCATGATGATAAACTTTATTAAACAGCTGTTCTCCAAGGAGCCCGTCCATCAACCGCTGGAGCCCGGCTTCTATGCGTATCACAGCCCCAAAGACGACCCGCAGCCTTACCGCCTGCACCTGAGAATTGAACCTGACGGCGAAGGTGTCTTGATTGTCAATGCTTCCTCTGTGCTGCACCTAAATCAGACCGCCACAGAATTCGCCTATTATCTCATCAAGGGCAAGCAGGACGCGGAAATCACGCAGCTCGTTGCCGAACGGTTTTCCGCTCCGGTGGACACCATCGCGGCGGACGTGGTTTCCTTTCACCAACAGCTGCTTTCTTTTATCCGCAAAACGGACCAGGAACCGACCGCTGATTTCGGATTTGAACCGCACACCCAATATCAGGATATTTCCGCTCCATACCGGCTTGACTGCTGCCTGACAGCGGCCGATGAAGGCCAGAGCTGCCCCCTGCCTGGCGAACTTGATACGCAGGACTGGAAGAAAATCATTCATAAATCCTTCCAAGCCGGCATCCCGCACCTGATTTTTTGGGGAGGAGAGCCCACTCTGCGCGACGACCTGCCTGAATTATTGGCGTACGCAGAAGAATTGGGTCTGGTTACCGGCTTGGTAAGCAGCGGCAGCAGATTGAACGATGAAGCATATATCGAAAATCTGATTGCCTGCGGACTGGACCACCTCTTTGTTCCTTACCAGCCGGGGGATGAACGTCTGCTTTCCGCCTTGCGCAAAATCCTGCCCCTGGACCTGTACACCTGCGTTGGACTGCTCATCCAGCCCGAGACTGAGCTGACACACACCGTTGAGGAACTTGCGGCACTGGGTGTGAATGCCTTCTCGCTCATCCCGATACAGTCAGACACGGCCCAGGCAGTCGCCCGCGCGGAAGAAGAGGTCGGGAAAACCGGCCTGCCAATGATAAACGACCTTCCGCTCCCCTTAAATCTGAGCGCGGTCCTACCAACGCAGCAGATAACCGCGGAGCCCAACCCCGAGGCTGAGTTTATCGTGCTCGAAGCCTCTCCGAACGGCGACCTGCATACCCGGCCGGGGTACGGCAGGTACCTGGGAAATTTGTTGAAAGACAGCTGGCGCGAGATTTGGAAAAACCGCTATCAGGCGTAGGATGAACATTCACAGCTGGCATTCCCGTTATGCTTTGCAGGCGCTCTGGACTGAGAAACTGCGGCACTTTCTTTTGAACAAACTCAACGCCCAGCCCGGAGAACAGATTTTGGAGGTTGGCAGCGGTACCGGCGCGCTTTTCAAGGATTTTGAGAGCCGCGGCTTGAAAGTTGTCGGTCTGGAGTACAAACCGCGGCGCTGCAAGTATTCGCTGCCGCTCAACAGCCAGCGAACAGTCATTTGCGGGAACGCCTACGACATTCCCGCGGCGGACCACAGCTTTGACCTGAGCGTGTGCCATTATTTGCTGTTGTGGCTGAAAGACCCTGAGCGAGCCTTGAGAGAAATGGCGCGGGTTACCAAACCCGGGCGCCATGTCATCGCTTTCGCTGAACCGGACTACAAGTCCCGCATAGATTACCCGGAAATCTTCCAGAAAATTGGCGAGGTGCAGAACCGCAGCCTTGAATTCCAGGGCGTGGACCTGAGTATTGGGCGCCGCATGGGGGCCATGTTCCGCGGCATAGGGCTGAAGAACGTCAATGTGGGTTTGCTTGCTGGGGAGTGGAAAGAACCCAGCCCCGAAGTTTTTGACGCAGAATGGGACATCATCGCCTACGATTTGGGCGGGCTGGTGCCGGTAGATGAAATCCTCGACTTCAAGGCGAAAGCGCGCGAAACCTGGCTGAGCGGTCAGGCCACTGTCTTTATTCCCACTTTTTACGCCTACGGGATGGTTTGACGCCTGTAATCATAAGGCTTCGCAACAGACGGGCATGAAAAAGGCAGGATTGGTTTTACTGCTCGCGGCCTGCGCCCGCCGCTAAGCGTGCGGACATCGGGAGACGCGCGGGACCGATTAACATGAAATAAGCAAAGAGCGGGTTCCTGAGAACCCGCTCTTTCTGTCGGGGCGCCGGGATTCGAACCCGGGACCTCTTGCACCCCATGCAAGCACGCTAGCCGGACTGCGCTACGCCCCGAACAACAGGCACAGATTATACCCAAGCACGCCTGAAAGTGCAAGCGCAAAATTCGTGAAAGCGCGATTCATTTGGCGTCCGCAAAACCTGCCTTCAACTTTTCTTTCTCCGCCCTGCTCAAGCCGGAATACACCAGGTTGTAGCTGTCCGTGATCATCTCCATGAGAGCGGAATCGGGCACGGACCCATCGCACACGATGGTATTCCAGTGCTTGTGGTTCATGTGATAACCCGGCGTCACCGCGGGAAAGAAACTGCGCCACCTGAGAGCCTTTTCCGGGTCGCACTTCAGGTTGATGGTCACCGGATCGTCCTGCCAGCTCATCAGGACAAAAATTTTCCCTCCTACCCGGAAAACGAGGGTGTCAAAGTCGAAGGGCATGTCCTTGGTGCAGCCGGGCTTGGATTCGATGTACGCGCACAAATTCTCGTAAGTTTGCAGCACGCCTCACTCCTTTAAAATGTGCTGGGTCAGTGTGTCGGTCTCAATATCCAAAACTGCAAAGCTGTGCGGCCTGATTCTATCCCCCAGCGCGCCCGGATTAATCACGCGGGTACGTCCAACCCGCATGTCCTTGAACTCGTGGGAGTGTCCGTGCAGCAGGTAATCGAAGTTACCGCTCTCAAGCGCGGAGCGAATCATTTCCGGATGGTTGCCGTGGCAGACATAAAACGCTCTGCCGTCCAGCGTGAATTCCACGGAAAGCCCCCACTGGCTGGTCGGGTTCATCTGCTGCAGGTTGAGCGCGATAGCGCCGCTGGCAACATCGCCGTTGCCAAAGGCATAGTAAACCTGGAAGTCCCGCATGTGCCTGCACATGGCAAAATCCGTCAGGTCCCCGCAGTGCGCGAGGATGGAAATGTTCTGATTTCGCAGGACATCCAGAGCCTGGATGAGCCAGCGTTCTTTGGAATGTGTATCACTAATTATTCCGATTTTCACAGGCCAGCCCTCTTTTCTCAATTAATTATTCACACCTATTATAAAGTTTGATTTTCATATGGTAAAATCCAATTGCAATTTAGATTCGACCATCAGCGGAGCCGGAACCATGACCACATCCCTCGAGCAAGGCATAGAAGCAGCAAAATCCGGGCAAATGGAACAGGCCCTCGCGCACTTGAAAGATGCCATTGTGGAAGAGCCTACCAACGCGGAGGTATGGGTCTGGCTGGCAGCCATCATCGAGGACGAAGCCAAGCAAACCATTTTCCTCAAGAAAGCGCTCGAGCTCGACCCGTCCAATCGACCGGCGCAGCGCGGCCTGGCATTCATCGAACGGAAAAAGTACATCCCCCCGAAACCCGGCGAAAAACTCTCCGATTACACGCGCCCCATTGGCATCTTTAAAGCCGCGCCCGCCCAGATTCAGATGGAAAAGGAACCTGAACCGGCGCCTGAGCCTGAGCCGGAGCCGCAAATTGAACCTCCCCAGCCGCTTGAGGAACCTGCTCCGGAAGAGGCCGCCGCAGCGCCAAAACCCGAAAGCGTGAAGCCCCAGAAACCTGTTAAAACCAAAGTGTGGCTGGATGTGCTGATGTACGGCGTGACGCTAATGGTTTTCATTGTCATTGGCATACTCATTGGGACGACCCTCCTCAATGTGAACATTCCCTTTCTGACAAAGCCCACCCCTGTTCTGGAGGTTCTGCCTGAGTATGAAGGGGTCTTCCTGCTGGAGAACGGCCAGTTCACCGAGATGAAATTGAATCTGGACGTCCCTAAAGACGAAACCGGCGTTCCAGTGACTGCGCAAAAACTGCCCGAGCTGGTGGTCAATAATCAGGTCATCAGCCTGGAACGCGTGCAGCTCCTTAATGACGGCGGCCTGCCTGTGCCGTTTACCACCCGCCCGGTTAAGGACAACATACATTTGCTTACCCCTCAGGAGGCTCTTACTCCTGGGCGTTACTGCATTGTTTTTACCCTGAACGTGGACCGCAATGAAGCATTATATTGGTGCCTCCGTGTAGAGTAGAAACGAAAAATTCGCTGAACTTAATATCTCACTCCCCCGGAGGTAACACCTGATGACTGTTGAATCCTTGGGAACTGGCATCCCAACTGCTCACTTCGACTACTCAAAACACGGCACAATCATCGAAAAGGAAATCCTGGCGGAACGCATCGCCCGCTACGAAGTTTTCGCGCCTCTCATTGCCCAAAAAGCCAGGCCTGGTCAATTCGTGATTCTGCGCTTAACCAAAGAAGGCGAGCGAGTCCCCCTTACGATCGTGGACCGCGACGCGCAGCGCGGCACAATCACGCTGATTGTGCAGGTGGTTGGTAAAAGCACGGAATTGCTGGATAGTATGCCCATCGGCGAGCAGATACTGGACGTTCTTGGACCGCTCGGCAACCCCTCCGAGATTAGAAATTTTGGCAGGGTTGTTGTTATCGGCGGAGGCGTGGGGACGGCTGTGGCCTACCCGGTCGCAAAAGCGCTCAAAGATGCCGGCAACCATGTAACCGCCGTGGTCGGCGCCCGCACTAAAGACCTCATTATCCTGCGGAAAGAGCTGGAAAACGTCGCGGATGAACTTTACATCACCACAGACGACGGGTCGTTTGGTTTTCACGGCTTTGTCACCGACCAGCTGAAGCAGCTTCTTGAGCAGGGAAACATCTACCATTACGCCCTGGCCGTTGGGCCGCTGCCCATGATGCGCGCCATCACGGAAGTCACGCGCCCTTATGGGATTCCCACAACAGTCAGCTTAAACCCCATCATGGTGGATGGGACGGGAATGTGCGGCGGCTGCCGGGTCACGGTCGGAGGAAAAGTCCGCTTTACATGCGTGGAAGGCCCCGAATTTGATGGTCACCTGGTGGATTTTGACACTTTGAACAAACGCAACCGGGCTTATAACCACCTTGAAAGCTGCCGATTGGATGAGCATATCGCCGTCCTGGACATTGCTGAGGAAAAAATCGAAAGCGCTCCCCGCGCCCGCCAGGCAATGCCCGAGCTTCCGGTGACAATTCGGGTCAGAAATTTTGATGAGGTCGCGCTCGGGTTCACGGATGAACTGGCATTAAAAGAAGCCGCCCGCTGTTTGCAGTGTAAAAATCCCAAATGCGTTGCCGGCTGCCCGGTTTCGGTTCAAATTCCGCAATTCATCAAACTCATTCTTTCAGGAAAACCGGCTGAAGCCGCCCTGCTAATCAAGCAGGATAATTCCCTGCCTGGCGTTTGCGGGCGGGTCTGTCCTCAGACGGAACAATGCGAAGGCGCCTGCATTCTCGGGAAGAAAGGCGAGCCTGTTGCGATTGGAGCTTTGGAACGGTACGTCACGGATTACCTCGACGCGCACCCGCTTCAAAAAGAGCCATTGGAGGTTAAACCCAGCGGCCATAAAGTCGCTTTGGTCGGCAGCGGTCCGGCGTGTCTTAGCTGCGCGGGCGACCTGATCAAGGCTGGCCACGAGGTGACCATTTTTGAAGCCTTCCACGATTTTGGCGGGGTGCTGCGCTACGGCATCCCCGAATTTCGTCTGCCCAAGGTAATTGTGAGTAAAGAAGTCCAGCAGCTTTCTGACCTTGGCGTGAAGTTTGTCCCCGATGTGCTGATTGGCGCGACCAAAACAATCCGCGAGCTGATGGATATTGACGGTTACGAAGCTGTTTTCATCGGTACTGGCGCGGGTCTGCCAAATTTCCTGAGCATCCCTGGAGAAAACCTGGTTGGCATCTATTCGGCCAATGAGTTCCTGACAAGGGTGAACCTGATGAAAGCCTATCTGTTCCCCAAAGTTGACACTCCCATCCTGAATGTTCAGGGGAAGCGCGTGGCGGTCATTGGCGGCGGCAATACCGCCCTGGATTCAGCGCGCGTGGCCCTGCGGCTGGGCGCTGCTGAAGTCAGTATCGTCTACCGGCGGAGCGAGGCGGAAATGCCCGGCCGCTTTGAAGAAATCCAGCACGCGAAAGCGGAAGGGGTGCGCTTTGAGTTCCTGCGCAACCCGCTGGAATTCCTTGGAAATCAGGATGGCTGGCTGGTTGGCATGCGTCTGATTAAAATGGAATTGGGAGAGCCCGATTCCAGCGGAAGGCGGCGGCCGTGCCCCATCCCGGGCTCTGACTATGAGACTCCGGTCGATGTCGCCGTGGTGGCAATCGGCAACGGTTCCAACCCAATCATCCAGCGGACGACCCCGGACCTTGAATTTAATCGCTGGGGGAATATCGTGGTGGACCCGGAAACAATGGCAACCTCCATTCCCGGGGTTTACGCGGGCGGCGATATCGTTACGGGCGGAGCCACCGTCATCCTCGCCATGGGAGCCGGCCGCAAGGCCGCGGCCGCCATAAATCGTTATCTGACTGAAAAAAAGCACCAAAAAGGCGGCTGATGTGCCAAAAATCGTATGTTTAGGTGCGGGCAGCTTTTCATTTGGAATAAGCACCCTTTTAACCCTGCTCAAGAGCTCTGTGCTGCGCGGGAGCGAAATCGCTCTGGTGGATATCAACGCGGAATCGCTCGATCTGACTGCCAGCCTTGCTGAGTGGTTAAACCGCAGCTGGGACTGCGGAAAAACCATCACATCGCATTCATCCCACAAAGACGCGCTCGCGAACGCCGACTACGTCGTCAGCGCGATAGAAGTGCAGCCGCGCGAAAGACTGTGGCAGCAAGATTTTGAACTGACGCTCAAATACGGCCTGAGGCAGCCTTACGGAGAAAACGGCGGTCCCGGCGGATTCGCACACGCCGCGCGGAACGTGAATGCCGTGCTGAACATCGCCAGGGATATGGAACAGCTCTGCCCGAATGCCTGGCTGATTAACTTTACCAACCCCATGCACAGGTTGTGTTATCTGGTGAACCAGTATTCGCGCGTCCGGGTGGTCGGCCTTTGCCATCAACTGGCAGCGGGGTACGCCATGGCAGCCAAAGCCCTGGCCGGTATTTACGGCTTTCAGGGCGCGGAAGCTTTTGTAAGCACCCACGCCGACCCAAGCAACCATTACCCCATGGCGGAAATGGCCGCCCAGGGCATGCAGCGCCTAAAAATCACAGCGGCCGGTCTCAACCACTTCACCTGGATGCTCGCCCTGCGAGACAGGCAAACTGGCGAAGACCTCTATCCGCTTTTCCACAGGGAATGGAAAAAACTCCCGGACGCGTTTGAACCGCTCACCCGGGAAATCTTTGAGATATTCAACCTCTTCCCTATTCCAGGCGACGAACACCTGGACGAGTACCTGCCGTGGCTCACCAATCCCCAGCGTAAAGCCTGGGAAAAATACGACCTCTCCTTGTATAACTGGGAACTTTACGCACGCCTTCGGGATGAGCAGTGGCAGCAGGTTTCAGATTGCATCCGCAGACAGAAAGAAATTGAAATTCTGAAAGACCCCGTAAGCGAAGGCGCTGTCGAGCTTATTGAAAGCCTGACCACTGGCAGCGAGTTGTATTGGGAAGCCCTCAATATCCCAAATAATGGCTTGATTGAAGGCCTGCCCGCAAACGCGATTGTGGAGGTACCCGGAACCATTAGTTCCAGGGGAATAACCGGTGAGCCGGTTGGCAAACTGCCGCAGGGAATTACCGAACTCTTGCACCGGGAGGTGAGCGCAAGTCAATTGTGCATCGATGCTGTCGTCCAGGGAGATAGAAACCTGGCTGTGCAAAGCCTGCTGCTGGACCCGGTTGTGGATGACATTGGCACCGCCCGCCTGATACTGGCGGATATTCTGGAGTCCAACAGGCAGTGGCTGCCCCAGTTCTTTGATTGACACGCCGGCACCTGACCGCGGCGCGATCTAATGCGATTCGCCCAGCTGATTGACGTGAATAATCGGTTGTAGTATAAAAAGTTGGTGTGATGGGAATTCAGGATGTTGTTAAGTAAGGACCTGAATCACCCTTAAGCGAATTTGTTTTTTAAGAATCACGGAGGATTTGAAAGTCATGGCAGAAAGAGAAGTTGGCAAGGTAAAGTGGTTTGATGGTGGAAAAGGCTACGGTTTTATTTCCCGAAATTCCGGTGAAAAAGATGTATTTGTTCACTACAGCGCCATTATCGGTGAGGGGTACAGAACCCTCAAAGAAAACGACACTGTCGAATTCAGCGTAGTTCAGGGAGCTAAAGGTCCGCAAGCGCAGGATGTCAAGGTAGTCTCTGAGTAGCATCCAAAACAATCAAAAAACGGCCTGGGGTCATACAGGCCGTTTTTTTATGTTAATTCCTGGTCAACCCCCGGTAGGCAAAGCGTCCCTGCCCTGAGCGGTCGCCGCCGTAGCGCGCGATCTGGTCAGCTTCAAAATCGGACCAATTCCCGAGAAACAGCCGTGGTTTACCCTCGTGCCCAAGCGCCAGAATGTGGGTGGCGATGCGGTCCAGGAACCACCGGTCGTGGCTCACGACCACTGCGCAGCCGGCAAAATTTTCCAGCGCTTCTTCCAGGGCGCGCAAGGTGTTCACGTCCAGGTCGTTAGTCGGTTCATCCAACAGCAAGACGTTGGCGCCGGCCGTCAGGGTGCGCGCCAGAAAGACGCGGTTTCGCTCTCCGCCGGATAAATTCTTGACGGGTTTTTGCTGGTCAGAACCGGTAAAATTGAACGAGGCGCAGTAAGCTCTTCCATTGACGGTCATATCTCCCAGCTGGAAATTTTCGGCGCCGCCTGTAATGGCCTCGAACACAGTCAGCTCGCCATCCAGCGATCGGGATTGGTCGGCATAAGCCAGCCTGACTGTTTCTCCCAGGCGGATTGTTCCCGAATCCGGCTGTTCAACGCCTGCGATCATTTTTATCAGGGTGGATTTTCCGGCGCCGTTGGGTCCAATCACGCCCACGATGGAACCAGGCGGAATGCTGATGCTCAAATCCTCAATCAGTTTTCGGGTGCCAAAACCTTTGCAGACGTTCTCCATCTCAATCACGACATTTCCCAGGCGCGGGCCGGAAGGAATGTAAATCTCCAGGTCTCTGCGCGTTTTCTCATATTCCTGGGAGAGCAATTTTTCGTAGGCGGTCACGCGAGCCTGGCCTTTGGACTGACGCGCCTTGGGCGACATGTGAATCCACTCCAACTCCCGCTGCAAGGTGCGCTGCCTTTTGGATTCCGTCTTTTCTTCTACGCGCAATCGCTCCTCTTTTTGGGCCAACCACGAAGAATAGTTCCCCTTCCAGGGTATGCCGTACCCGCGGTCGAGTTCCAGAATCCATCCGGCGACATTGTCCAGAAAATAACGGTCGTGGGTCACCGCGATAACAGTGCCTTTGTAATTCTGTAAGTGATGCTCCAGCCATGCCACCGATTCCGCGTCCAGGTGGTTGGTCGGCTCATCCAATAAGAGGATGTCCGGCTCGGTCAGCAGCAGCCTGGTCAGCGCGACCCGCCTTTTTTCGCCGCCGGAGAGCACGCGAATGGGCGTGTCTCCGGGCGGGCAGTTTAGCGCGCCCATCGCCAGCTTGAGGTTGCTTTCAAGATTCCAGGCATCCACGCGTTCCAGAGCGTCTGTCAGGCGCGCCTGTTCCGCGATGAGCTTCTCAAAATCAGCGTCCGGATCAGCAAAACCCTCATTTACGCGGTCATATTCCGCCAGCAGGTCCACTAGCGGCTGCACGCCCTCCCGGATGACCTCCAGCACCGTTTTGCTTTCATCCAGCTGCGGCTCCTGCTCCAGCATCCCCACGCTGTATCCTTTAGAAATGGCAATTTCTCCGATGTAATCCGGGTCTTTGCCAGCCATGATGCGCAGCAGCGTGGATTTGCCCGAGCCGTTCAGGCCAAGCACGCCGATTTTCGCGCCGTAATAAAAGCCGAGCGAAATATCGCGCAAAACCTGCTTGTTGGGCGGGTAAATCCGTCCCACGCGGACCATCGAATAGATTACCTGGGTATCAGAAGGCATGCAAACTCCTTAACATGTTTTTTGAATGGCAGTATTGTAACAAAAGCGGAGATTTAACGAGCGGTAAAAAATCAGGGCGCGCGTTGATAGAGAATCCACGCTCCCAGGCTTTCCCCGGCCTGGAAATCAGCAGATACTTCAGGGCTACTTTCTCCCACAGAGCGCACCAGCAGATATTCCACCCCGCGTTCCCGCAGCCAATTGTCATCAGCTGCCAGGCTCACAGGGTACACATTCACAACCCTGCGGGAAAAATCTTCCCCAAACAGCCCGTACTCCTGATACTCCTGCGCTGAAGCGGCTACGCCAACCACTGCGCCAGAGGGTATCTGCTCCGCCAGGTAAAGCATCTCTTTGGAAGAATAAGACTGGCGGGTAAGTTTATCGATGCGGTTCATGTCCCAAACAGCTGCCCCGCCGATGACCTGCTTGGCTGGGTTAAATAACACCACCATCGCCGCGCTGAATACGGCAGAAAGCACCAGAAGCCACTGAACCCACAGGCGCGGTTTTTTACCCTCGAACCACATCGGCAGAAACGCAACAGAGAACCCTACGGCAGGCATAAAATATCTGCCGTCAAATGGCGTCCAACCAGGTCTTATCAGGCTGCAAGTGACCAGGGCTGTGATGTAAAAGATAAAAGGAAACGCGCGCAGTGCTTCTTTTCTTCTCCAGGCCTGAATAAACCCAAAAATACTGGTCGGGATGATTAAGAAAAAGCCCACCAGCCCAAACCAGGCCTCATCTTCCTGCAGCGCGTAAACTCTATCCCAGGTGAAAACGTGCGCGTCCAGTGTGGCGATATCTCCTTCCAGGTTTAATCCCAGCGGCGCGGTCAGCGCGCGGGCGGCGGCAGCTTTGGCAGCACTGAGGCGGGCCTGAACCGGGCCGGGCAGCCAGGAAAGGTCCGCCAGCTGGTAAGTCCAGCGCGCGCTGGTGAGCGCAATGTACTTTGCCCGAGACATTTCTGCTTCAACTGCCGTGCTGGTCATCTCAGCCGCGTCGGGACCAACCGGAGAGCCGAAATGCAGCTGGTTGCTGATATATACCGGCGAACTGAGTAAACCAAAAGCAAGCAGCGCCGCTGCTAACCATCCAAGGGCTTGCTTGAGCGAATATTTGTAAACCCGGAACCCTGCAAGGGCAAGCACAGCAAAGCCCGGCAGATAAGCTGCGATGGAAAAGTTGGTGCCAAGCACCAATCCGAGCGACAGGCCGGAGAGAATCAACGCGCCGCGCTGTCTTTCTTTACCCCAGCGGTGAAAGAAATAAACCAGTGAAAGAAAAAGCCAGGTGCTGACCAGGTCGTGCCGCACAGAGGTGAGGTGCAGCTGCACCACCGGAAATGTCAGCCAGAAAAGTCCCGCAAAAGCCGACCCTCGCCGGGAGAACCCAAACTCCCGCGCGAATAAGTAAACCAAAAGGCTGGTCAGAACGCCCGCGAGGAACGGAATGTACGCGATGAAACGGTCCGTGCCGGTAAAGAGCAAGGTCCAAAGGTATGTGAGCTGCGCGTTCACCGGGAACGTCACCTGCCAGATGAAAGGCGTTTCCCAGGGGAAATAGCTGCCTTGCTGCTTCCAACGCACAATCCGCGCGACGTGGAACGAAAGCGCGTCGTTGTTGTTGGGTGGCACCACATAAATCAGGACCAGCGAAAGCAGCAGCACAGCCGCGACCAAAAGCAGAAGCGCGAACAAAACGGGGTCTTTCAGCGGCTTGAAGCCGCGCAGCCGCTGCCCTACCTTGCGGTTTTCAGGGAAGAGGTCGGGCCTCTTCGATACAAGCCAGCCAACCGCGCTGACTGCGAGCAGCCCTGTTTGAAGCAGCAGAATTGTCTGGATAGAGTTCAGCGCGCGCAGCAGATTTGCCGCCTGAAAAACCAGCACCAGCACGGAAAAACCAACCAATCCCCAGGCCAATGGGAATTCGGCCGCCTTGCGCAGGCGCAGCAGCGAGGTCAGTAAAAGGGTGGTAATCGCAAGCAGCAGAATTGATGCCAGAAATAACATCGGGGCTCCGCATATAGTTTACCGCAAGCGGCCGGCTTGTGCGGATATGAGGGCGCGCCTGCCTGCAATCGCGTTAACAGCTGGCATTTTGATTTTCGCCGTTCAGGTTCTATAATTAAGTAATCCCCTAACCATTTGAGGAGGTTTTATGGCACCGCCCTCCCGAAAAACCCACAGGATGCTGATATCCTTGATTGTGCTGCTCGCCTGCACAGCCTGCGTTGCCACACCCACCGCCCCGGAACCAACCCCGACCCTTCCGCCTCCCACCGCGACGCCAACCCCAACTGCCACGCCAACACAGACACCCACCCCCGCCCCCCTCACGCTGGATATCCCGAGTCTTTTTGAGCAATGTGAGACCCTTGGCGCCAGCGGCAGAGAGGTCATCGTCAGCGGTAATATCTACATGCCGGAGTATCGGATTTATGGCTATAGCGGCTGGAAAGGCATGGACCTGAAAGCCTATCTTCCCAACGATGACATAGGAATTGTTGCTCTGATTCCAATTGGCGAGGGTCCCAATACCATGGATGACCTGCCCGCCAACTTTACCCCGCGGGATTTGCGGGCGCGCTCCGAAAGCGGGCAGCTTATCCTGCACGGCCATACTGTGACGATAAAAGGGCGCGCCGAGCACAAGGTAAGCGATGGGGTCCCGCGCTGTCAGGTCTGGGTGGAAACAATACAGTCCTTAATGCCCCCGGAAATTCTCGTTCCGCAGACAGTCACCATCTCTGATTTGTTAAAAACACAGAACATTGGGAATTTCAATTACCCCGAAATTGTCTCGACATGCGAACTCCTGGGCAGAAAGCAGCAGATGGTATCCATTAAGGGCTCTATCATCGCGGAGGGCAATCCAGATAATTGCCCGATGCAGATTTGCCGCTTTAAACTGACTGACAAAACGGGTACCATCCGAGCGGTTTTACTGCTTTCTGAGGAGCCTGATTCGATTTACAACACCGCCGTTGAGGGTTGGCAATTAATTGACCATGGTAAGGTTGCCCGAGGCTTGCTGAATCTCGTTTTTACCGGCAAGCTTTTCATCGACACTGCTGATGGCTGCTCGCTCTTAGTTTATCAGATTGAAAAGCCCTAATCCTGCTACGGCATGAAGCCCATTTCTTGCCGTGAAGATTATGCGGGCGGATTTGGACCGCCGACCTTCGCGCAGCACCCTGTCAAGGGCTCGGTCACGAACCCTTTATCTTCTGAACAAAAAAGACCTTCCACTGCTGGAAGGTCTTGCTGTCGGGGCGGGCGGATTTGGACCGCCGACCTTCGCGCAGCACCCTGCGAAGGGCTCGGTCCCGAACCCAGAATCGCCTTAACAAAAAGCGGGGGGATTTGGACCATCGACCTTTGCGCAACTCCCTCGCAGAGGGCTCGGTCCTGAACCCAGTATCTCCTGAATAAAAAAGACCTCCCATGTGTGGAAGGTCTTGCTGTCGGGGCGGGCGGATTTGGACCGCCGACCTCACGGTCCCGAACCGTGCGCTCTATCCGGGCTGAGCCACGCCCCGCAGGATTGGTATTATATCATTTCTGAAGAATCAATCAAGCTCAAAAAGGGTCTTTTAAGCGTTGCAGAGTCATTCTTTGCATAATAAACAGATTGTTTTTCGTCGTTACACACGGTGACTGTCTGTCAGCAACTCTGTTAAATCGCGCCAGTCCGCCCGAACTGTCTTTCCAGCAGCGCGGCTGAAAGGTGTATCATCGTCGGCCTGCCGTGCGGGCAGGTGCGCGGTGATTGGCTGGCTTCCAGGTTCAGCAGTAGCGCTTTTTGTTCGCTCTCCGAAAGAATTTTGCCGGCTTTAACCGCCAGGCGCTTGCATACCCGCCCGGCAATCCGCGCCTCAATTTCCGCGGCGAGCGGTTCCTCATCTTCCTCAAAATCCTCTACCAGCGCCTGCAGCACCGCTTTTGGGTCGCCCGCAGCAAAAACAGCCGGCACCGCCCGTACAAGGAAAGCGTTCGGACCAAACTCTTCCACCTCAAATCCCAACTCCCGCAGGACGGGCAGCTGCGCGGCAAGCGTGTGGGCCTTTTCAGCGGGGAACTCCACCGCGGCCGGCTGCACAAGCGCCTGTACCGGCACTGCCGCAGCACGGTATTGCGCCATCAGCTGGTCAAAAAGCACGCGCTCATGCGCTGCATGCTGGTCAATCAAGTAAAGTCCGTCCGGGCCTTCCGCGACCAGGTACGTTGCCGCCACCTGTCCAATCAAACGCAGCAGCGGGAGAGGCTCCATCGGAAGGTAGCTTTGCGGGCGGGTAGTTTCAGAGGCTGCGTCCGCCTCTTCCCAGGCCTTGCCGGCAGCGGGAGTAAAATCCGCCCTCTCTGGCTCTGACCCGGCCTGTCTGCCCCATAAATTTACCGCCTGAATTTCCGGGAGCGGCGAATAAGCCAATAATCCGCGCCGGATAGCCCGCTGAAGCGCGCTGAAGACCTGGTCCGCGTCCCGAAAACGAACTTCCGCCTTGGAAGGATGAACATTGACATCCACCTGCCGGGCTGGCAGTTCAATAAATAAAACCGCGACAGGATAACGCCCCACCATCAGCATGGTGTTATACGCTTTGATGACAGCCGCTGTCAGCGCCGCGTCCTGCACCCAGCGCCCGTTCACAAAAAACGTAATGTCTTTGCGGTTTGACCGGTTCAGCGAAAGGCTGCTGATGTACCCATGGATGCGAATAGTGTTTTCGGCAAAGGTGATTGGGAGCAGGTGCTTGCTGTCCTGCGCGCCAAAAAGCTCCTGGAGGATTTCCATCTGGTTGCCGCTGCCTGTTGTCCTGAATATTTGTCGCTGGTCCATGGTCAGGCTCCAACGAATATGCGGATATGCCAGCGCGTACCGAGTGAGCAGCCCCGTTATTTGACGATTTTCGGTGCTGTCTGATTTCAGGAATTTCATGCGGGCCGGCACATTAAAGAACAAGTCCTCAACACGCACCTGGCTGCCGGTGGGGGCAGGGACTGAGCCTTTTTCCACGACAGCCCCGCCGTCCATGCGAATGCGGTAACCGGCAAGCTGTTCCTCCGGTTTCGAGGTCAGCGTCAGGCGGGAGACCGAACCAATCGAAGCCAGAGCTTCCCCGCGGAAGCCAAGCGTATGAATTTCAAACAAATCTTCTGCGGTTTGCAGTTTGCTGGTGGCGTGCCGGGCAACCGCCAAAGGCAGTTCCTCGGCAGGAATGCCAGCACCGTTATCTGTGACCAGGATTAACCGTTTGCCGGCTTCCCGGGTTTCTACAGAAATTTCGGTCGCGCCTGCGTCAATCGCGTTCTCAATTAATTCTTTAACGGCTGAAGCTGGCCGCTCGACCACTTCACCCGCGGCAATTTGGGAAGCAATTGTTTCCGAAAGAATTCTGATTGTCATGAGGGTATCCCTGCGGAGAAATTATACCTGCTTGCCTCACCGCGCGGAAGCGCGCCCGATTAATTCAGTTAAAATAAACCTGTTATGGAAATCTCAGAACATATCATCGGCATCCTGAACACCCTGCCCGAAAAACCGGGCTGCTACCTGATGAAGGATTCCGCGGGCACGATTATCTACGTTGGAAAAGCCATCAACCTGAAAAACCGCGTGCGGTCATACTTCCACGACTCGGCGGACCACGCCTTTAAGACCCGCCAGATGGTAAAAAAGATTGCGGATATTGACATCATCGTGGTGAATTCGGAGCTTGAAGCGCTCATCCTTGAGATGAACCTGATTAAGGAGCACCGCCCGTACTATAATGTGCGCCTTAAAGACGACAAACGTTATCCCTATATCAAGATTCACTGGGCGGATGATTTTCCCAAGCTGACTGTTACCCGCCTGATGGCAGAAGATGGGTCGCGTTACTTTGGTCCGTATACTTCCGTCTGGGCGGTGCACCAGACCTTGGATGTCCTTCGCAAAATTTTCCCATACCTCACCTGCGCCCGGGAAATCACCGGTAAAGACGCCCGCCCCTGCCTCTACTTCGACATCAAACTATGTTCCGGACCATGCATCGGGGCGATTGACAAAGCGTCATACCGCCAGATGATTGATGACCTGTGCAAATTCCTGGAAGGCAGAACCGAACCCGTGGTGAAACGCCTGCAGGAAGAGATGCTGGCAGCTTCCGAAAACCTGAATTACGAACGCGCGGCAGCCCTTCGCGACCAGATTCAAAGCATTGAGCACGTGGTGGAACGCCAGAAAATTATCTCGGATAATCAAAAAGACACCGACATCATCGCGCTGGCGCGGACGGACGGTGAAGCCTGCGTGCAAATCTTCTTTGTGCGCTCCGGAAAACTGATAGGCCGAGAGTATTTCATTCTGGAAGGCACGGAAGATGAGAAGAACGAAGCCATCCTGAAGGAATTCATCAAACAGTTCTATTCGCAGGCCGCCTATATCCCTAACCGCGTGCTCCTGCCGGCGGAAGTGGAAGAGGCCCGCATCATCAAAGAATGGCTGAACACGCGCCGGAGCGGTGAGAAAATTGAAATTCAGGTTCCCAAACGCGGTAAAAACAAAAGCCTGGTGGATATGGCAGCAGAAAACGCGGTCGAGACTTTGAAAGCCCTCGAAACGCGCTGGAAAGCGGATAAAGACCGCCAGCATCAGGCCCTGGCGGAACTTCAGGCTGCCCTCAAGCTTAAGGAACCTCCAAATCGCATAGAGTGCTACGACATATCCAACACCATGGGCACTGCCAGCGTGGGCAGCATGGTTGTCTTCGAGCAGGGCGTCGCCAACAAAAAACTCTACCGGCGTTTCAATATCCGCAATGTGGAAGGTCCCGACGATTTCGCATCCATGGAAGAAGTGCTTCGCAGGCGCTTCAGTCATTATCACAGCGCGCAGGCCGAAAAAGACCTGCCGGGGAAAACGCCGGACCTGTCTTTCAGCATCCTGCCGGACGTGCTCATTGTTGACGGCGGCAAAGGCCAGCTTGGGCGCGCGCTAAAGGTCATCAGCGAGCAGGGTTTGCAGGATCGCTTCGCGATTGTCGGGCTTGCCAAGCAGGAGGAGGAATTGTTCCTGCCTGGTCAAAGCGACTCAGTCCGGCTGGAAGAGCGCTCCCAGGGGCTGTATCTCATTCAGCGCATCCGCGACGAAGCGCACCGCTTCGCGATTACAGCGCATCGGAATCGACGTGGTAAAATCGGGTTGATGTCCCGCCTGGACACAATACCCGGCCTGGGGCCTGCCCGCCGCAAGGAACTCATTTTGCGCTTTGGCTCCATCGAAGCCATCATGGCCGCCAAACCGGAGGAAATCGCGGGGATAAAGGGTATCAGTCTGGAGCTGGCGCATCAAATTAAAGCCCAATTGGAGTAGTATGGCAAAAAGAAGTTCACAAGCAAACAGTTCGCGCATCGTGATGGCAGTTCTCGCGCTCACCATCATCCTTGCCATGGTTTTGTCGCTGGTTCGCTTCTAAGGCAGACCGGTATGGAAAAATTCGATCGGATTGGCGCGGAGTTCATCCTGAATTCCTGCTACAGCCATATGGGCCCTACGCCGGAGAAGCAGGGCGCCCCGCTGCCGTCGTATCTACCGGAGATTCCCCCCGCTGAGGAGCTGATTGCCCTCCCAGAGCCTGCGGCTCTCAACCTTGGGCGCGAAGACCTGCGGGAAATCATGGAACAGCGCCGCTCCGTCCGCCGATACGACGAAAACGCGCCGCTCAGCCTGGAGGAGCTTTCGCTGCTGCTGTGGCTGACGCAGGGCGTCAAAAAGGTATCCGAAAAAACGGGGATGTCACTGCGCACTTCTCCCTCAGCCGGGGCGCGCCATCCTCTCGAGACGCTGCTTGCTGTCCGCCGGGTAGAAGGACTCGAACCAGGCATCTATCATTTCATCGCCCACCGCCACGCGCTTTTACCGCTGATTTCAGGAGCAGATATCCTGGACCAAATCGGGGCTTCCACGGGAGGTCAGGCTCAGGTTCTGACATCCGCCGTAACCTTTATCTGGGTTGCTCTGCCCTACCGCACAAGCTTCCGCTACGGTACCCGCGCCTACCGCTACCTCTTCCTGGACGCGGGGCACGTCTGCCAGAACCTGCATTTGGCTGCCGAAAGCATTGGCTGCGGCGTTTGCGCGATAGGCGCTTTTGAAGACGAAGCCGCGAACGCTGCCCTCGGATTGGATGGGCAGGAACAGTTCGTCATCTACATGGCTTCTGTGGGCAAGAAAACCCCTTAAAAGCGTGGGAATGAAGCCCACTTACCGGTTTATCATCCTTGTTTCCGCGAATTCTGAATGGAAATCCGTTTTGGATTGCCTGCACCCGGAGCGGATAGGATCTACTCCTTTTGGGTCCGCGTTCCCCGCGCAGGCAGGCAGGCACCAGATGCTCTTCGCACATGGAGGCTGGGGAAAGACAGCCAGCGCGGCGGCCTGCCAGCATCTGATCGATTTATACCATCCCCAATTGATTGTGAACCTCGGCACGTGCGGGGGTCTGGAAGGATACGCGAACGTCGGGGAAATCCTGCTGGTGGAAGAAACCGCGATGTATGACATTGTGGAAGGAATGTCCGATTACGCCGCGGCCATCGAGCATTATCGCACGCTGGCAGACCTGAGCTGGCTGCCCGCGGCGCTTCCGCGCGGCATTCGAAAAGCGCGCCTGGTTTCAGCGGACCAGGATATCCAGACCCAAAATGTTGATCTCATTGCGAATGTCTTTCAGGCGCCTGCGGCAGATTGGGAATCGGCCGCGATTGCCTGGACTGCCGCAAAAAATAAGACGCCCTGGCTTGTTCTGCGGGGCGTCAGCGACCTGGTCAGCAAAGAAAAAGCGGAGGCCTACCACAACGTGGAGCTCTGGCGGGAACGCACAAATCAAATTATGGCAGACCTGCTGGCCGTGCTGCCCTGGTTCCTGGATTGTTTTTCGGCCCAAATGATTTCCGACTAAGCGTCAGACTTACCCAGGCGGGCGCGTTCCTCGTCCACAATGCTGTGGTCCAGTTTTTTGACAAGCGGCTGCGGCTGGTTGAAGGTCCTGCCGCCAATCATTTCAACTGGCTGCCACAAGTCAGTGCTACTGCCGCTCAGGGACCCCCCGGACTTGTAGAGCAGTATCTCATGCGCGCCTAAGCTGTCCTCGACTGTTCGCGTTTCCTGGCCGCCAAAAATGGGCTGTTCGTACCCCAGGATTGTGTGCAAAGTCTCAGAACTGAAGGGAATGAACGGTGCGAACATCAGTTTCAGCCAGTCGATTGCCTGAATGGCTGTAAAGACTGATTTGGCGGCTTCGCCCTTATCTGTCTTAATTTCAAACCAGGGGGCGTGTACGTCCAGGTACTTGTTCACCTCGGTTGCCAGGCTCATAATTTCGCTCAGCGCGTCGCGCAGCTGGACGCGTTCCATCTTTTCCGCAACGCTTTGGAATCCCGCTCGAATGGTTTCCAGGAGTGCGCGGTCCGAGTCCCGCAGGGTTTCCGGCTGGGGAATGACACCCTCCCAATGTTTGTAGGTAAAAGCGAGCACGCGGTTTACCAGGTTGCCCCACGTGGCGACCAATTCGTTGTTGTTGCGCTGGTAAAACTCCTCCCAATCCCAATCAGTATCCCTGGTTTCGGGCATCGCGGTAGTCAGATAATAACGCAGCGGATCCGGATCATAGCGCTCCAAAAAATCCAATCCCCAAACCGCCCAGTTTTTACTGCCGCTGATTTTCCGCCCCTCAAGGTTCATAAATTCGTTCGCAGGGATATCATACGGAAGCACCAGGGCCCGCGGTTCTTTCGCGCCGTAAGCTTTGTCAATACCGTCTCGAAAACCAATGAGTTCCGCCGGCCAGATGACCGCGTGGAAAGGGATATTATCCTTGCCGATGTAGTAGAAAGTCTTGGCCTGCGGGTTCACCCACCAATCCCGCCAGGCAGATTCGTTCCCCGAAAGCCGTGCCCATTCGATGGACGCGGAAAGATATCCAATGACAGCCTCAAACCAGACGTAAAGGCATTTACCCTGCCAGCCTTCCAACGGCACAGGAATACCCCAGTCCAGGTCGCGGGTAATCGGCCTGCCTTTAAGGCCATCGGTCAGGATTTGTCCCAGGGATTGGCGAATCACGTTGGGACGCCAATACGACTCCCGCGCTTTCAGGAATGCCACAATTTCAGGCTCAAGGCTGGATAAATCCAGGTAAAAATGTTCGGTTTCTTTCAGCACCGGCGTTGAACCATCCACTTTCGAGCGCGGGTTCTGAAGCAGTTCAGGCTCCAGCATGTGGCCGCACTTCTCGCATTGGTCGGAGCGCGCGTCGGGATTTCCGCAGATATAACAGGTGCCTTCCACGTAACGGTCGGGCAAGAAGCGCTGCTGGGCAGTGGAAAACCACTGTTTTTCCCGCGCGGTGTACAGAAAACCGTTCTCCTTTAGCGTGGTGAAGGCTAATTGTGAGACCTGAAAATGATTCTCGGTATGCGTGCTGGTGAAAAGGTCGTACGTCAGACCCATCTTCTGGAACAAGTCCAGGAATTTGGCATGATTGGCGCGATAAACCTCAAGCGGCGTGGTACCCAGGGCGTCCGCCTTCACTGTGATCGGCGTGCCGTGCGAGTCGGAACCGGAAACCATGAGCACGTTTCGTCCGCGCATGCGGTGGTAGCGAGCGCAAATATCCGCGGGCAGGTAAGAACCTGTCAGGTTGCCAACATGAATATCAGCGTTCGCGTAAGGCCAGGCAACTGCGATCAGTACGTTTTCAGTCATGGTCAATCCTCCGGAGCAAATACGGAAAAATTCTATCACGAAACAAAAGCTCACGCGCCACTGCGTTGATTGGCGGCGGAGGCGCTTTGGAATATGGTGTGAATGTTACTCTTCAGGAAGGATAATGCGGCTGTGGGTATGCCCGCAGTCAGCCAGGTTCAGGTTCTGACCGCACTCCACACAAACCCCTTTGCAGTCCGGTTTGCAGAGATGATTAATCGGAATTTCCAACAGAAGATAGTCCCTGAAAATGTCGGCTAAATCAAGATATCCGTCGGCGGGAACAAGCTGATCGGTTTCTTCCTGGGTGCGCTCGGGGAAGTAAAACAGCTCTTCGAATTTTGTAAAAACCGGCACAATGCTTTCCGCGAGGCAGCGCACGCACTGCGCCTCAATTTCCCCGCTCAGTTCCGTCTGCAAGAGCAGCCCTTCGCGGGTGCGCGAAAAACGATAGGCGGCTTTCATATTCAGAACGTTGAGATCCGGTTCAAGGAATATTTCAGGGAATTCTGCGTGAAAGTCGCGGGAGAAGCCAATCGGTTTATTAAAGAAAAAACCGACGATAGAACGTAATGAATAGTGTTGTTTTTCCATTGGCAAAGTACAATTCCAAAGTAATAAAGGCATTATAACATGCACCGACCTCTTGCTATGGAGAAGCTTTGACTAATGAAAGACCTTTTGCTTGCCACGACCAACGCCGGAAAAATTAAGGAAATATCTGAGATTCTGGCGGATGTGCCGCTCCGGCTGCTCACGCCGGCGGATTTCGGTCTGGACCTGGTCGTGTCCGAAAACAGCGGTAGCTACTTTGGCAACGCGCGCCTGAAAGCCTCTCAGTACGCAGCCGCAGCTGGCATTCCCGCCCTGGCGGATGATTCCGGGTTGGAGGTCGAAGCGCTGGGCGGAGACCCCGGCGTCCATTCGCGCCGTTTTTCGCCAACACCGTCCGCGACAGACCGCGACCGCTGCCAGTATCTTTTGGAAAAACTAAAAAACATTCCCCGTCCCTGGAAAGCGCGCTTTGTGTGCGCCGTGGTGGTGCGCAGTCCATCCGAGGAGCTTTTAAACGGCTGGGGAGAATGCCCCGGGGAGATTATTCCCGATTTTCGCGGGGATAACGGCTTTGGCTACGACCCGATATTTCTGGTGGGCGGCGTAAATAAAACGATGGCTGAGCTGACTGATATTGAAAAGAACGCGCTCAGCCACCGCGCGAGGGCGCTCCAGGCCGCGCTGCCCGCGCTGTACGCATTTGCCCAGGCGTAAGAGAGAACTACCAGTGATTGTAGTGAATCCTGGCAGGGTCAAATCGGTTCGAAGCCTGGTAGGCGTGCGCGGGATGCCCAAGCGCGATGAGGCAGAAAGGCTGCACGTCCCCCGGCAAGCCCACCAAGGCCGAGAAATCCGCCATTCGTTTTTTATCCGGGCAAATTCCCAGCCAGACCGCGCCTAAACCAATCCCATGGGCTGTCAGCAATATATTTTCAGTCGCCGCCGCGCAGTCCTGCTGCCAGTATTCCCCCATTTCGCCCTCGGCGATGCGCCCGCAAACAAGAATGCCTAGGGCTGCCTCTCGCATCATCTCTGACCACGGGTGAATCTTTGGAATGGAATCCATGATTTCACGGTCATTGATGACCACAAAGTACCAGGGCTGGCCGTTATCCGCGGAAGGCGCTTGCATGCCTGCCCGCAGAAGCGTCTCCAGGTCGCTTTCTGCTATGGGTTCCGGTGTGAACCGCCGCACGCTTCTTCGCGTGAAAATTGCAGTGAGAATATCCATAACACGCCTATCCGAGGTTCAAAGTTTATACCCGAAGCGCCTGAGCAGGCTCTTCCGTGCCGCAATTTCTTCTTCCCCTTCAATGCCAGCCGGCGGGAGGCCGTCCACAACACCCATAATGCCGCGCCCCTGTTCTGTAACCGCCACAATCACTTCCGTGGGGTTGGCGGTGGCGCAAAACACCCTGCAAACTTCAGGGACCTGTTTGACGGCATTCAGCACATTCACCGGGTAAAAGCCTTCCGCTAAAAAGAGAATAAAGCTGTGCCCCGCCCCGATTGCCATCGCGTTCTCCCGGGCAAGCTGCAGCATAGCTTCGTCATTTCCCGACCAGCGGATAAGGCGGGGGTTTGATGCTTCACAAAACGCCAGCCCAAAATGAATACCTGGGACAGCGGTGACCAGAGCTTCGTGAATATCTTCCACAGTCTTTATAAAATGCGACTGTCCGAGAATAAAGTTTATGTTTTCAGGTTTTTTGATTTGGACAATTTCAATGTTCATATCTACCTCCGGGCTCATTGGCTGCATTTTAACATATTACGCTCTTAGAATGCACTTCGAGCCATTTAGGGTAAAATCTTAGCGTGCGTACAAAAATCCGGGGAACATGGGTAGTTCTTTTGATCATCAGCGCGCTGGTTTCGGCATGTACTGCTCAACCTGCTGCCAGACCTTCCGCGCTGCCTGCCGGCGTGACGCCCACGCCATTCTTGTCCACCTCCACGCCCATGCCGACCTTTACTCCTACCGCCGCGCCTCTGGGAAGCCCCCAGAACCCAATCGTCATGGCAGTCATTGGCGCGGAACCGGACAGCGCCCAGGTTAGCAGCCTCGACAGCCTTTGCGCCCAGCTGTCCGGCTTTTTGGGGCTTTCAGTCACAGGGCGAACTTTTACAGATTACCTCAGCATGGAATTGGCCCTGCAAAAACAAGAAGTCCACCTTGCCTGGCTGGGTCCGGTCGAATACATGCTTGCATCCGAAAAAGGGCTGCTGACATCGCAATTGGTGGCCAACCATTTGGGGGTCACCGCCTACGGCGTCCAGTTCCTGGGGCATAAGGACGCCGACTTTACCCGCTATTATGATGCCGGCAGCAACCTGTCCACGGCGCCGGCCGCCACCGCCCTCGCGCAGTTCGCGGGCCTCACACCCTGCCTGACGACCGCAAAATCGCTGCCGGGATATTGGGTTCCGCTGGGTTATCTGGCACAAAATGCCGTCGCTGTTCAAAATCCCGTCCTGACCAGAACATACAGCGCAGGCATACGCGCGGTTTACATTAAAGGCATCTGTGATTTCACCGCGACATACGCCATCGCGAGCGACCCCCGCACCAGCTCTGAGGTAATCAGGGACCTGCCGGACGTCATCGACCGCGTGCCAATCATCTGGCTCTCTCCCGCCATTATTCCGAACCTGAATTTTTCTGCCAGCCCGCAGCTGCCCCTGTCCCTTACCGCGCAAATTACGAATTATCTGCTTGAGCTGAGCAGAACAGAAAACGGCAGGGCTCAATTGACGGAAATGAATGCCTACGAGATTGCGAGGTTGGAACCACTGCCGGACGACGCGTACAATGAGCTGCGGGCACTGCTCGCGCTCCAGGATGTGCGCCTGACGAGCCTGCTACCCTGATTTAGATTTCCGGGCAGAACATGCGAAAACTCTTTAGGATTCTCCTGGTCAGCTTCAGCGTAATGTTTTTTCTTCTTGGCTTTCTGAGGCTGGCGATGATTTTCTACGCCAACACAAAGACAGTGAAGATTGCATCGGCAGCCCCTGTTCCCGTTGTCATCGTCCCTGGCGCCGGATTGAGCGCGGATGGAACGCCTTCCGCGCCGCTGCGCGACCGGGTGCGTGCCGCTGCTGACCTTTACCTGGCAGGTAAGGCGCAAAAAATCCTGATGAGCGGCGATAACAGCACAATTTATTACAACGAACCGGAATCCATGCGTCAGTACGCGATTTCCCTGGGCGTTCCCGATAAAGATATCGTCTTGGATTATGCCGGAAGGCGAACTTATGATACCTGCTACCGCGCGCGGGAAATCTTTGGCATTCAAACCGCCATCATCACCACCCAACCCTATCACCTGCCGCGCGCTGTCTTCCTGTGCGACCGTTTGGGCATCCAGATTACCGGCGTTGAAGTGGAGCAGTCGCGTTATGTGCGAGCCCGATACATTTTCTGGCAGGTGCGGGAAGTGTTTGCCGCGCTCGCGGCTGTGTGGGATATTTACGTTGCCAAACCGCTGCCCATCCTGGGGCAGCCAGAACCAATTTTCCCCTGATTGGAGTCAAAATGAACCGCGAGGAAGCCCTTCAGCTTGTCCATCATTATGTCAGGAGCGAGAGTCTCATCCGCCACATGCTCAGCGTTGAAGCAGTGATGCGCTTCTATGCGCGGAAATTGGGGGAAAACGAAGAGGAATGGGCTCTGGCTGGTTTGCTGCACGATTTTGACTGGGAAATCCACCCAAACGCTGAAGAGCATCCTCTGGCAGGCGCGCCCATTCTGCGGCAAGCCGGTGTTCCGGAAGACATCATTGCCGCGGTGCTTTCTCACGCCGACCATACCGGGCTTCCGCGGGATACGCTCATGAAAAAGGCTTTGTTCGCGTGTGACGAGATTACCGGCCTGATCACTGCCGTGGCGCTCGTGCGCCCTTCGCGTTCCCTATTCGACCTGGAAGCAAGTTCAGTGAAGAAGAAATGGAAAGACAAAGCTTTCGCGGCCGGCACCGACCGGCAGATGATGGAGCAAGGCGCGCGCGAATTTGGCGTAGAGCTGTGGGAACACGTCGGCAATTGCATCAGCGCGATGCGTGAAATTGCCGACGCGCTTGACCTGGCTGGCTCTCCGGCTGGTTAACCGCCTTTAGGATTTTTCCCAATAGGCCGAAAGGTCGTCCAGCGCCGTCGCGCCAATGAGTTCGTCGCCTGGCTTTAACGTAAAGACCGGCTGCCCATTCGCCATGCGGGTGCGCTCCACCGCGTTTGTGATGGTGAACACCTTGCTGGCGGATTTGCGGAAATGACAGATGACTCGGTCCGAAAGCCTGCCCGCGGTCTGTACCACAATTTGGTCGTCCTTCGCCAGCTTCCAGCTGATGACGCCCTGACCGTACCTGCCCTGTAGCGGATAATCCGCGGCTGAGACACGCTTGGCCAGACCCTTTCGGGTAATCAGTGCGACGCTGTCTTTGTCATTGATCAAACTGGCCCCGACGATATAATCGCCGGGTTTTAATTTGATTCCGTTTACTCCGGCAGCGATTAATCCCATCGGCCGAATTTCGGACTCGTTAAACCGGATGCTCATGCCGCTGGCCGTGGTCAGCAGAATATCTTGCTTCCCATTGGTCAGGAGAACCTGGAAAAGCTCATCCCCATCGTTGATTTTGGTCAGAACGAAGCAATTGGCCGACGCGCCGGGAAGTTCCTGCAGCGCGGAGCGTTTGACCATGCCCTGGCGTGAGACTGTCAGCACGAAAGTTTCCGGCAACGTCTCGCGGTCCATCGGCACGCTAAAAATGCCCTGTAAAACGTCGTCTTCAGTCAGAGGCGATAATTTATGGGCTGGCACGCCTGGTTCGCCGTTTTTCTGAACAGGAATCGCGAGAGAATGGATTGCCGCGGCTTTTCCTTCGGTCGTAACAAGGAAAACGGTTTGGTGGGAGTTTGCGCGCAGCATGTTCCAGGGCGCGTTTTCCCCTCCCAGTCGGTTGGGTTTATCCCCTTCCGTGCGGGAAAGCATGCCGTCCGCACTGGCCTCTATCCAAAAATGCTCAAGGGGCAATACATCTGTTTGGGTAAGCATTTCAGAAACTTTCTCACCTTCTCCCAGCCGGATAATCTGAGTGCGGCGGGGGTCAGCGTATTTGGCTTTGAGAGCTTTTAATTCGTCAATTTCCACCTGGCGCATTTTTTGGGGAGAGCGCAGCAGCGCTTTCAGATTCTTTATGGTTTCGCTTACGTGCTGGAATTCATCCTCAATCTTTTGGCGTTCGAGCGAAGCTAAGCGGCGCAGCTGTAAATCCAGGATGGCTGTTGCCTGAATCTCGTCCAGATTCAGCTTGTTCATTAAATTCTGGCGCGCTTCTTCCGCGGATTTTGATTTCCGGATGATTTGGATGACCAAATCAATATTCTTGATAGCTACGCGCAAAGCCTCAAGAATGTGAAGCCTTTCTTCGTTTTTCCTGAGCTCGTATTCACTGCGCCTGCGAATTACTTCCAGGCGGTGTTCGGCAAAGACGCGCAGGCTTTGTTTCAACGACAGCCTGTGCGGGCTGCCGTCCACCAATGCCAGAATATTGATGGCGAAGGTGCTGTGCATGGCAGTCTTCTTGTAAAGCACGCTGAGAACTTTTTCCGGGTCCGCGTTTTTGCTGAGGTCGATGACAATGCGCATTCCCTGCCGGTCTGATTCATCCCGCAGGTCGGTGATTCCTTCCACGACGCCGTCCCGGGTTATTTCCGCTATTTTCTCAATCAGCGCGGATTTGTTGACCATGTAGGGCAGTTCGGTCACAATGATGCGCATTCTTCCGCGCGACATTTCCTCAAGGCGCGTCCGGGCGCGGATTTGGATGACCCCGTTGCCGCTTCCATAGATTTGCGCGAGTGAGTCTGTCGTCTCCTCTTGCAGAATCAATCCGCCGGTGGGGAAATCCGGACCTTTTATAAAGCGCATGATTTCTTCGGTGGAGATATCGTCGATTTTGTCCCAGTTTTCAAGCATTAGGACCAGGGCGTCTATCACCTCACCCAGATTGTGCGGCGGAATGTTGGTGGCCATGCCAACTGCGATGCCGGAGGCGCCGTTGACGAGCAGGTTTGGAAGGGCTGAAGGAAGCACAACCGGCTCTTTTAATGAACCGTCGAAATTATCCGTGAATTCGACCGTATCCATGTCGAATTGTTTCAGGATTTCCACCGCTGCCTCTGAAAGGCGGGCTTCGGTATAACGCATCGCCGCGGGAGGGTCTCCATCAATACTGCCAAAGTTGCCCTGCCCGTCCACCAGCGGATACCGCTCGGAAAAGTCCTGCGCCATGCGCGCCATCGCTTCGTACACCGCTGAATCTCCGTGCGGATGGTACTTGCCCAAAACTTCGCCAACTATTCTGGCGGATTTCCGATGCGGTTGGTCCGGACGAACCCCCATATCGTACATGGCGTATAAGATGCGCCGCTGAACAGGTTTCAGCCCGTCGCGGGCGTCCGGCAGGGCGCGCGATACAATCACACTCATGGCATAATCCAGATAGGACTGCTGCATTTCAGTGTTGATGTTTATTTTTTTGATTGAAGTTGAATCCATAACTGGCTCGCTTGTGCTTTTTTCGGTCCTAAACCAATCCGGCATAAATATAGCATAAAAAGACCCGGAGGGGTTCAGGCTCCGGGTCAGGGGTATTTATCTTATTCCTGCTTAATCTTCGTCCATGCCGGGTTCGTCAAAATCCGGTTCGTCGTCCGTTTCAGGGTAATCATCCGCGTTCAGATATTCATCATCAGCGGTCATCTCTTCATCCGGATCATTATCCATGAAGATGTTCATCTGCTGGACCTGAATGTCATCTTTACCGCGCTGGTGTTCCACATCCTGCTCGGCAAAGCGGCTGGGGTCAAAGCCGGTGCCAGCCGGTATCAACTTACCGATGATGACGTTCTCTTTCAGGCCAAAGAGCTGGTCTTCCTTGGAAGCGATGGCAGCGCTTGCCAGCACCTTGATGGTATGCTGGAACGAAGAGGCTGAAAGGAATGAGTCTGTGTTCAGCGAAGCCTTGGAAACGCCCAGCAAAACATTGACGAAGCGCGCCGGACGCAGCCCTCTGGCAATCAGGTCTTCGTTCACTTTGCGCAGTTCAAGCCGGTCGACCAAATCCTGCGGCAGGTATTCCGAATCGCCCGGACGGGTAATCTGTACTTTGTTCAGCATCTTGCGGATGATGACTTCAAAGTGTTTGTCGTTGATGTTCTGGCCCTGCGTGCGGTAAACCTTCTGGATTTCCGTCATCAGATACAGTTCGGTCGCTTCACGGCCCTTGATGTGCAGAATGGTGTGCGGGTTCAGAGAACCTTCGGTCAGCGGCTCGCCGCCTTCCACAATCTGACCTTCTTTTACAGTAAGCCGGGATGTTGGAGGAATTTCATATTCTTCCGTCTCACGGTTCTCGTAAGAAATAATCACGTTATTATCTTCTATGCGGACGCGGCCTGCGTGCTGCGCCGTAATGCTCGCGTCAGCCATTGACGCGATGACATCTCCAATTGCCACTTCGCCTTCATCCTCGACTTTTACTTCCCATCCTTCGGGAATTTCATAGGTGTCAGAGGTCATCTCGCTGTGGTCGACGCGCACAATGCGCTGGTCCGGGTTCTTGGGAGATTGACTGATGTGCACTACGCCTTTAATGCGGCTGATGACAGCCTCACCCTTGGGCATCACACGCGCCTCAAACAATTCTTCCACGCGCGGAAGACCGGTGGTAATATCGCCGGCCGCGGCAACGCCGCCGGTGTGGAAGGTGCGCAGAGTCAGCTGCGTTCCAGGCTCGCCAATGGATTGCGCCGCGACGATACCAACAGCCGCGCCGAGGTTTACCATTTTGCCGCGCGCCAGGTCCATGCCGTAACAGCGGGCGCAGATGCCGTGCAGCAATTCACAGGTAAGTGGAGAGCGAACCTTGATGGACTGTACGCGGGCGTTCACAATTTCGCGTTGGAGTTTGTAGTCAATGAGCTCATTACGTTCAGCAATGACCTCACCGGTCTCAGGATGAACGACGCGTTCCGCCAACAAGCGGCCGTAGATACGCTCACCAAAGGACTGGCCGGCAACATCATCTTTGGCATTGATGAAAATGCCTTCTTCTGTACCGCAATCTTCGTTATTGATGATCATATCCTGCGCGACATCAACCAGACGGCGGGTGAGGTAACCCGCGTCAGCGGTACGCAAGGCGGTATCCGCCAGGCCCTTGCGCGCGCCGTGAGTAGAAATGAAGTATTCCAGCGCGGTCAGACCTTCGCGGAAGTTTGAGCGAATGGGCATGGGAATAATGCGTCCGGAGGGGTCAGCCATCAGGCCGCGCATGCCTGCCAGCTGAGAAATCGGGCTGAAACCGCCCTTGGTGGCTCCGGAGTTCGCCATCGTGGCCAGGTTGCCGTTCGGATCCAGATGCGCTTTGACGGCTTTACCGACGTTTTCCGTCGCTTCCTGCCAGATTTTGATGAAGTTTTGGTTCTGTTCATGCTCAGTTTGCAGACCGCGGCGGTAGGCTTTTTGGGCAATCTCAACCTTCAGGAGCGCTTCCTTGATGATATCTGATTTCTCAGGCGGAACTTCAATATCAGCCACAGCCAGGGTAGCGCCGCTTTGGGTCGCGTAGCGGAAACCGATATCTTTAATCTTGTCGGCGACATCTGTGGTGGCTTCGTCCTTAAGAATCTCGTGAATCTCGGCAATTAAATCGCGGATGCCGCCTTTATCCAGTGTCTTATTGATGAAGCGGATTTCTTTCGGCAGAATGTCATTAAAAATCGCGCGGCCGACGGTTGTATCCTCGATGCGGTGTTCCGGCGCGGAAAGACGGTCATTAGACTTGGAGTACCAGCTGTCCACCACCAATTTGATGCGCGCGTGCAGGCTCACCTGACCGAGTTGGTAGGCCAGGATAACCTCATCAATATTGGCAAAAGCCCTTCCATCGCCCTTTTCGGGTCTGGTTGGCGCCTGGGTCAGGTAATAGACACCCAGAACCATGTCCTTGCCGGGGGAGATAATGGGCTCGCCGCTGGCAGGTTTGAGCAGGTTTTTGCTGGCAAGCATATACTGCCGGGCTTCCTGGACGGCTTTTTCAGACAGCGGGACGTGCACAGCCATCTGGTCGCCATCAAAGTCCGCGTTGAACGCTGTCGTGACCAGGGGATGCAGTTGAATGGCGCTGCCCTCGATGAGGACCGGCTCAAAAGCCTGGATGCCCAACCTGTGCAGGGTCGGGGCGCGGTTCAGCAGAACCGGGCGGCGCTGAATAACCTCTTCCAAAACTTCCCAGACTTCGGGTCTGTTGCGTTCAATGAATTTTTTCGCACCCTTGATATTGTGGGCGTATTTGTGTTCTTCCACCAAACCCGCGATAACAAAGGGTTTGTAGAGTTCCAGCGCCATGGTTTTTGGCAGACCGCATTGATAGAGTTTCAGGTTGGGGCCAACCACGATAACTGAACGGCCGGAGTAATCCACGCGCTTGCCAAGCAGGTTGCGGCGGAAGCGGCCTTTCTTGCCTTTGAGCATGTCGCTCAGGGAGCGCAGCTCGCGCCGTCCGCGTCTGGAGAGCATCCGGCCGCGCTGAGAGTTGTCAATCAAGGAGTCAACAGCCTCCTGAAGCATGCGTTTTTCGTTGCGGACAATCACATCCGGCGCGCCAAGTTCCAACAGACGCTTGAGACGATTGTTGCGGTTGATTACCCGGCGGTAGAGGTCGTTCAGGTCCGAAGTGGCAAATCGGCCGCCGTCCAGCTGCACCATCGGGCGCAAGTCGGGCGGAATAACCGGCAGCACGGTCAGAATCATCCACTCAGGCAGGTTGGACGAGCGTCGGAAAGCTTCGACCACTTTCAGGCGGCTGGTGGCCTTCTTTCGCTTCTGTTTGCTGCGGGTGGTACGCACCTCCTGCCAGAGCTCTTCTGCCAGGGCGTTCAAATCCAGACGGTGCAAAATATCGTGGAACGCTTCCGCGCCCATATCGGCCTTGAAAACCTGCCCCCAGCGGGATTTCAACTCGCGGTAGCGGGCTTCGCTCAGGAAAGTAAATGGCTGTAGTTCGTACAGCTCATCGCGTAGTTTCGCGTTCTCAGTCTTGGTGACGGCTTCCTGGTCTTCGAGCTGCGCCCGGATGCCTTCCATGACGGTTTCGGCTTCCGCGCGGATGGTTTCTTTTTGAAGTTTCAATTCCTCAAGTTTGATCTGGCGCTCATTGCGCAAATCTTTCTCAAGGTCTTCCATGCGGTCCTTGACGATTTTTTGGACGCGGTTGATGTGCTTGGTACTGACTTCCTCATTGGCCTCAACCAGGACTTTTTCGAAATTATCCAGGGAGAATACAATGGGTTTGCGGACTGTCTTACCGACTTTTTCGGTAAGTTCGCGTTCCACGCGCTGCCCTTCCGCGATAACGGGCTCGAACAGGCTGGCAATTTGCTCATCATACTCGTTATTGATGGCTTCCATTTTGCCATCCAGCTCTCTCAGCTGACGGTCGCGCTGTTTCTTTGCTTCAGCAATCTGACCATTCACTTTTTCAATCAGTTCGCGTTCAGAGAGGCTGATTTCGTCTTCAAGCCGCTTTAGGGCTTTCTGGCGGGCATCTTCATCCACATAAGTGACGATGTACTGCGCAAAATACAGAACCCGGTCAAGATTTCTTCTGGAAATATCCAGCAGCAACCCCAGGTGAGAAGGAACTCTGCGGGTGTACCAAATATGAGCGACAGGGGCGGCGAGCTCAATGTGTCCCATGCGTTCGCGCCGGACACTGGCTTTTGTGACTTCGACACCGCATTTGTCACAAACAACGTTCTGGTATTTTTTGTTTTTATATTTACCGCAATAGCATTGGTAGTCTCTGGTCGGGCCAAAGATTGCTTCGCAAAACAGTCCGTCTTTTTCCGGGCGCAGTCTACGATAGTTAATCGTTTCCGGTTTCAGGACTTCTCCGTATGACCATCCTCGAATTTTTTCAGGGGAAGCAAGGTTAATGCGAAGTGCTTTCATTTGATTATTTTCCACGCGCGCCTCCAAGTCGTGAGAGAAGGTATCAACACAAAATAGAAGCTGAGAAGTTTTTTCTCAGATTCTGCGTATTTCGTGTGTTAGGTTTAATCATGCAAATTATTATTATACTAAGAAATTTATTTTCCTGTCAAGCAAATTATCGCCTTTCCTGCGCTTTTCCCCCTTCGTTTATCCTTTTCTGACAGGTATTTCCAAAGTAAAAGTGCTGCCCTCACCTAACTGGCTTTGGACTTTTATTGTACCACCATGTTTGTCCGCCACGGATTTCGCGATTGCCAGCCCCAAACCCTGTCCATAGCTTTCAGGATTGTCGGTTTCTTCCACATGGAAAAAGCGGGTGAACAGCTTGGGCTGGTCCAAAGGCGCAATGCCTTTGCCGTGGTCTTGCACCGAAATGACAAGTCTGGCGTTATCTTTCGACGCCCGAACCGCCACTTCTCCTCCCATGGGGCTGAATTTAATGGCGTTTTCTATCAGGTTAAACACCGCCTGATGCAGCAGCAGCCGGTCCGCGGTAACGCGCGGATTCTTGAGCCCTGAAAAATCGGTGTGAATCGTAACCTTCCGCTGCGTGGCTTGCAATTCCAATAGCGCGAGCGCCTCTTCAATCATCTCCTTGACATCAAAGTTGGTAGCTTTCACAAATTCGGCGGAATCCAGCATTTCGATACTGAGCACTTTACTGACCAATCTGGACATATTGTCGATGCTCAGCTTAATGCGGTCAATGAACTTTTGCTGTTCTTCGCTCAGGTTTCCGATGTTTTCGAGCAGATTGATGTATCCGCGCATGCGGGAAAGCGGAGAGCGCAAATCATGGCTGATGTTGGTGACGAATTCGTTCTTTTGCAGGTTCAGCCGCTTTTGCGCTGATGTGCTGTTAAATATTAGCAGCCGGCCGTGTAATCCGCTGGTTGGATTGAGCGGCAGCGCCTCGACTTCATACTCCGTGTTTTTAATTGGAACTACAAAAGTTTTACCGAAATCTCCATTGACTGCTTCAGCCAGCGCCGCGGGCGGCAAAGCTTGCCGCAGCTGGACGATTTTTTTATCTTGCTGTCCATTGGCTTCAAACAGCTGCCAGACTTTGGCATTGCCCAGCAGGGCGATTCCGGAGTTATCAATGACGACCACTGGTTCCGGAAGAGACTCCAGCACGGCAGAAAGCAGAGCTTTTTCATTTTGCAGCTGCGCGTACTGCTCTTTGGCGTTTAATACCGCGGAAGCGCGGTAAGCCAGCTGCTGGTAGAAACGTATATCTTCCTGCGAGAACCAGTGATTTTGCTCAAAGCCCACCCACAGGATGCCCTGGGTGATTTCTTCGTTTTTCAGGCGCAAAGCAGCGATGGACTGCGGATAAGGCATCCCGGAGGATAATCCAAAGTATTGGTCCACTTTCAGGTCGCTGAGGATTAACTGGTCCTGGCTGCCGAGCTTGTCAAGAATCATCGCGTCCAGGTAGGCATACACGCGGGTCTGGTCGCCCTGCCCCAGGCGCAGACGCATCTCTGGCTGCTGGTCGGCACCGCCCGGACTGAGCAAAATCAGCCGGGCAGTGGACGCGTCACGGCCTAAGGCCGCCCGGAGGATGGAGGACAGCACCAGGTCGTAGCCCTCCCGCGAATAGTGCGATGGGTCCAACGAGAGTAAACGGGATTGGGTATCGTTGCGCAGGCGTAAATTTTCCCGCAATTCCTCTAAGGCTTTGGCCAGCCTGGCTTCGCCCGGGCTGTGTGCCTCAAACGCCAGGGGATGGTCGTAGCGTCCCAGAGTCAGCCGTTCAATTTGCGCGATGGTCTGCTTTATCGGATTACGCGTTTCCCATTCCCGCAAATACTCCATCGGATTCCACTCGCTGCTGAGCCAGCGCTTGAGCATCTGCGCGCATACTCCCGCGGTGATGACCGACGGCAGCAACAGCGCGCCAGCCAGCAGGAACTGTTCGCTGATGAGCATCAGGTCATTCTGCCCGAGATTGAGTGAGACAACCAGCCGGATGATAAATATCAGCGGGAGCGCGGCCGCGAATGCCAGGAGAGCGTTCACAATTGGCTCATACGCACTTTGCCCGCTGCCGCGAAAATCCGTCCGGCGCGAAAAGGTGCTGAATAAGACAATCAGGATGAGGTACTGCAATAAAGCGACAAAATCCTGCCCGAAGAATAGCCACTGCGACAGCCCGGCAGCCGCAGCCAACGCGGCCGCCGGCAGTGGTCCCGCAAACCCAAGCGCTGCAAAAGCCGGTATCAATCCCAGCAGAAATGTTTTGCCTGGAATCAGGCTTCCATCCGGACTGAGAATGGAACCCTGGAAAGGGCTGAATTGGGCGAAGTAGCTGCACGGAAGCAGCAAAATGGCCGTCAGAGCCAGCCATTGGATTTCTTTTTTGTGCAGAGAAAGCGGGAGTTTTAGACTTTTCCAGAGGCCATAAAGGATGGCAACCGCGAGGATGCCAGTCAGAATCCAGATGGGTAAGCGCTGCGCTAAATCAACCGATTGCGCGGCATAGAGCATTTTGTGGAAAAATGTTCCGGCCATAATTCGGATTAATTATAGCACCTCCCCCAGCGAAAAAGTCCCAGCGGCGGGCAGTTACTCCCCAGGTGATTCCCGCGCAGAGATGAGCGCGAGGATTTTTTCGACCACCTGCTCCGCGCTGAGCGCGTCCGTATTAATGACGACCGCGTCATCGGCAATCTTGAGCGGCGCGAACTTACGGGAGGAGTCAATCTTATCTCTCCGCCTGAGTGAGGCAACCACGCTTTGGTAGGTTACAACATTCCCGCGCGCCTTTTCTTCCTCATAACGCCGTCGGGCCCGCACCTTTAGCGAAGCGTCCAGGTAAATCTTCAGGTCCGCGTCCGGCAGCACCACACTGCCGATATCCCGCCCGAGCATGACGATTTTCCCACGCGCGGCGATTTTTCTTTGTTGCAAGGTCATGGCGCTGCGAACCCCGGGATATGAGGAAATGAGCGAGACGTGCTGATTGACTTCCGGCTTACGAATGTCCCAGGTGTGGTCCTGATGGTTTATGAGGACGTCAAACGCGCGCCCATCCTCCGCGCTTTTCGGCCGCACATCAATTTCAATAGACTCGGCCAGTCGGCTGATAGCTGCTTCATCTTCCGGATTTAATCCTTCGGACAGCGCCTGCCAGGTGATGGCGCGGTACATAATTCCCGTATCGAGGCAGAGGTATCCTAATCGATTTGCCAGTTCCGCGCCAACGGTGGTTTTTCCGCTGGCCGCCGGGCCATCAATCGCAATGGTCTGAGGTACTCGCGTCGAGAATTCTGTCGTTTGCATTATGGTAAGGCTCCTGTCATCAGATCCTGACGGATCCAGAGTGTGTATTCAATTGTTTCCACTGGTAGCTTTCGGCTGACGGCGCTGCGTAAAAGTTCCACAGGAGAAATTTTGCTCCATGGGACGCTGCCCGGATTTGACACTTTGATTCCACGATAACTATCCGATGGTTTTTGTGGGTCAGCTGCGCTTGAGAGGATGATCCCAGGCGCGGAACTTTCCGGCACAGACGCGGCGACATCCACCTGCTGATAGTCGCGGAACTCCCAGCGCAAACTTTCCAGCCCCGCATCCGTGATTGCCACGCGCGTCACCTGAGGCTCCAATTTACCAAGCCTGATAATTTCTTCTATTAAAGATTCTTGCGTCTCGGAACTTAGCCAAACTGTGGAATCCGACCAAGCCAGCGCCGGAAAAGAACTGTCTGGTTTAACCGCCAGAAAACTAAGGCTGAAAATGAAAGCCAGCATCCAAAGCATTACAGCGCTCACAATGCCTTTGCGGGCAGTGGTTAAGGACCAACCCATCATAATGAGCACAAAAACCAGCAGTAACAACAGCAGCCCCAGAATCAAGGCAATCGCGCTTTGCCCAAAGCTGTAGCCGATTTGAACCGGATTCACCAGCTTTTTTGCGGTCAATGCCAGGTATGCCCCTACCGAAATCCCCAGGATAAAGGCCGCCAGGGCGATATGCTTATGTTCGGGGTTCAGGCGAATTTGTTTCGTGAGCGTTTCTACTGCCAGCAGCCACAACAAACAATGCAAAAGAACGAACCCCGCTCCTCCAAACCGCCGGAAAAGCAGCACGCTGATAAGCACCAGGCCTGCCGTGAGGCTGATAATCTGATTTTGTTTGTTTTTTTCCTTCCAGGCTGATAGCGCGGCAGGCAGGGCGAGCAGCAAAACCGGTATGCTATACGCAGCAAGCCTGAATATCGAAGTAATTAATGGAACCTGCCCTGAATCCTGCGAGGAAGGCCAAAACTGAGCCAGCCCGCTCGCTGCGCCGCTGATGCCGGCTGGATTCAGGAAGAACCCGGTCGCGATGATGACCATGCTCACAATAAAACTTATCGCGGCAGCATCGCGGAAGCCTTTCGTTCGGAATGGGCAGGTTTCTGACCATCTTCCGCGGCCTGCCTGGGATTGACTCCAGGCGTAAAGGCCCAAACCAAGCCCGCTTGCGCCCACAGCAATCCAGAACCAGGGTCCGCTCAGCCAGGCAGCTGCCAGCGCGATGCCCAGTCCGACCGGTTTGCGCTTCATAAAGAGACTGGCCGCCCAAATCAACCCGACCGCGGTAAAAATGCCGCCGCCGGCCTGACGGGACAAAGTCACCAGAACGGGATCAAAGGCAAAAGCGCCGGCCAGCAGCACCGCAGGTAGCGAGCCAAGCTTTTTCCGCCAGAGCAGCGGCACGAATGCCAGGCTGGACCCGGCCAGGGCAGGCCAAAGGCGGGCAAAAAAGGGGTTGGCACGGAACAGGTAAAAATTAAGCGCGGTGAGGCTCTGATATATTGGGCTGCTGGCTGTTCCCACCAAGGTGGAACGCGCCGCAGATAAAGCTCCAATCGCGTCGCGGGCTTCAGTGCTGCTAAAGGGAACACTGTTCAGATTTGTGATTCTGAGAAGCAAGCCAAGCACACCGATGGCCAGGATGACCAGGCGTTCGTCTGTGTACCAGCGCGCAGTCGCTTCACCAGAGGCGTTTTCGCTCATCATCACTTCTCCGGTGAATAGATATATACCCGGGCGTTTGGTGAATCAAAACCCAGCTTGAGGTTTTCGGCAAATTTGCTTTCTTCCAGGGCATACGTGCGCGCTTCCAGCTCTCCGATATAAACATAGGCGATATTATACTTGTTGAGAATTGCCCTGGCTTCCTCCCAGTCTTTTGTGCTGTATAGCTTTCGGATATCATCCTGGCGGCTTCCCATTTCTGTATACCCGCCGCGCCACTGCGCTACGTGTCCTATCCAACCGAGAACCGTGGGCATGCCCGAAAAGGTTGAAACTGAAGCATAAGTCGTATAGCTGCCGCCGGTGTCGGAGACCGCTTCCACCATCACGCCCAAAGGCTGCTGCTTCAGCCAATCGACTGCCTGCATCTGCTCAGGCCAATACTCGCGGTAATAACTGGTGCCGTCCAGTGTCAGCCGCTCCAACGAAGCGGTTCCTCCAAGCTTGTTCCAGGTGGACACCACCGGATAAACCAAACCCGCCGCGAATCCGCAGATACACAACACCGCCAGGGCGGCTGCCGGCCGCCGGCTGATGAACTCGGTCAGCAGCCACAAAATTCCGACCAAAAATATGCCGAGAATGACGTAATCCAGCGGAGCGCTGCCCACCGCACCAAGGTTTTGGTTAAAGCGGGCAAAAACCTCGTCAGCGCGGTACAGACCCAATATCGCGGCTGCCGCGCCGAGCGCCAGCATCAGCGCTGGGAAAATCTTCCTGTGCGGGCGGGTAGGTTCGCGGTCTTCCAACAGGCGCGCGGTAAAATACGCTCCCGCGGCGGACCATAAAATCCAGGCCTGGAAATAGAACTTGAAGATGGTGTTCATGCGCGTTCCAAACTGGTCGCGCAGGTAGACAAATTCAGGCGCCAAAGTGAGCAGTGAGCCCAGAACCACCAAAAGAATGACAAAAATATCCGCGCTGCCGGCGGGAGTCAGGGTCTGCCCCATAGGGCTTTTGGGTTCCAAACTGCGGCCGTTCTTTGGCTGAATGAGAGCGGTCAGGCACAGAAAGAAAAGCCCAAAGAGAGTAATCCCAGTCCCGGGCGCTTTCAGGCGGGCAACAAGCGCGGCTGTAAGCGGGTTTTGCCCAGGGGCCGCTCCTTGAAGCGCCAAAAATAGCTGCCCAAGCTCTGGCAGGCGCAGCGCGATGAACGAAATCAACCAGGAAAACGCGAAAAGCCCCGCAAAAAAAGCCGCGGTTATCCAAAAAGCCGTGCCAACGCTGCGCCGGGCCTTGTTCTTCAACAGCAGCCAGGTCAGACCGCACAGCAGGGGAACCAACAGCGGTCCGAACATGATCCAGAAGTATTTACCGGCCGTGAAAAAGGCCAGACTCGGCAGAATTCCGCCTGCCTGGGATGAAAAGCTCGCGTAAAACGGGAAATACGCCAAGACAGCGGGGATTGCCAGCCCCACGCATACCAGCAGGAATTCCCCGATGCGCCTGCCGCTCCAGCCGTGGGAGAGCCAGCGCCGGTACACAAGAGCAGCAGCAATGAGCGCCAGGTAGAATGGAAAATCCCAGGTGTTCAAGAAGGCAATGCCGCCAAGCGTCAGAACTGCCAGAAGGATTTCCGGAAAAGACCAGGGGATTTCCCAGCGCCAGACGCGCGTGCGCCCTTCCCAGCCCCCAAAAAACGCGTTCAGCGCCTGACTGACTGCTGCCAGCACAAAAGGCATTCCCAGCACATGGGGATGGATGTCGGACAATAAATATGAAAAATACGGGAATTCATCTATGACTTCCAGCGCGTTTCCATTTAATTGAAAATCCTGCAGTACTCGGCTGGCTCCCCACCACTGCACCCCACCCCAGCGCAGCGGGAACCAGGAATAATCCGGTTTCACTCCGCTGATTTCCTTTAACTTCAACCAATCCCAAAAGCCGGAACCTAAATTGCCGTCTGCGCTCGAGCTGAAAAACAAACCGCGCGCGTGCAGCACATCCAAGAAACCATGCCAATTGGACACGATTAAAAGCAGCGCGGGGGCAAGCAGGCTGGCGGCTAAAATCCAGGAGGTGTCCTTCTCGGCGTCTTTTGCGTGCAGAGAGAGCAAGTCGAACAGCAGCCCGTAAGCCGCGCAGGCAGTGAGCGCGAACCACATAGCAGCCACCAGATTGTAGCCAACGCCAGCCAATGTGCCGGTTACTCTGATGAGCATAGCCGCCAGTACATAGCCAAAGTAATAATAAGAAATGGCGTAACCAGAAAGCCAGGGGTCATTGGGCGGAAAGCCCGGGGACCGCAGTATCGCGTTGATGAAGGCCATCTCCATGGGTTTTTCGGTGCCGATGATGGCGGGGTTGGCTGCCCGCACGAAAGCCCACAGCGCGAACCCAGCCAGGAACAAAAGCTCGACGGAAAGGATGAATTTCCGTTTTTCCCTCACCCACGCGGCCAACGCTTTTAAAGTGCCGCGGCCAGAAAGAAGAATGTTCAGGGCGGCCAGGAATATCAGCGCGGTAAGCTGGCCGGCCAAATCGTTATTCAGCAGTTTCAGCGATGTCAGCAGCCAAAAAATATACCCCCACAAAAGCAGCCCAATCGGGCGGCTGAGCGCGAATCCCCGCCCCGGCAGCGCTTTAAACATCCGGAAGGTTAGAGGCAAATTCAGCCACGCAATCACGACAGCCAGCGCGTACCACCTCAGGAATTCGGTCAAGCTCACCTCACCTTGTAAACGATTGTGCTGTCATACTGAAAGACCTGATCCCAAAGGACTCCCGAAAGTTTTTCAAATTTTTCAAGTCCGGCGCCGGGATAAAAAGCCTTTTCCAGTCTCCCGACAATAATGTAGCTGACCTGGTACTTATTAATGAATTGCTTTACGAAATTCAGGTCGTCGGTCAGATAAAACTTGTTGACTTCATCCACGCGATTCTGAACCGCGTTATTTTGCAGGATGGCTCGCTGTTGGCGCTGGTGGTAATTCCATCCGACTACCCCTGGCAGCCCGGTATAAATTGTGTAGCGATTGCCCCAGCGGTATTCGTATGCCTGCGCTTCCACAATGACAGGCGACCCGCTGATGTTATCCTGCATCCACCGAATGGTATTGTAATCATCTTCCAAGGGCATATCAACACCCATATCGTAATAGCTGGAGCTCTTCATGTACAGCATTCCATCCAGTGTTTTTGGCGCCTCTCGGTTCATACGGTCTTTCATCTTGTCCATTGTCCCAAAAAGCGGGAACAGCAGCGCCCCGGTGAAGAGCAGTATCAGCGGAAGTTGGAAAAGCAGCTGCGTGCGCAGCGTCCATTTGTGCTGGCTCGTCCAGAGCAGCACCAACGCGCTGCCCGTAGCCAACGTGAGCAGCAGCCAGGCTTGCATATAAAGCTTAAATACAACATTCATTCGTCCGATATCACCTACCAGGTACACCATCTCCACCACCAGCGTTTCCAGCAGCGCAGTGGCAACCATAAAGAATACCAGCTTCCTGACGTCGCTTTGGCCGGCTCTCAGCAGCAGGATGAGCGACCAGGCACACATCGGAACGACAATCAGCGCGGCGCTTACCTTGAGAAGTAAAAGCAAGGCCAGAAGTCCCCCGAGGACTAAACCGGAGATTTTTAGCAGGTTTTTGTGCGGCTCCAGTCGCTTCAGCGCGGAGAGCGGGGTGACGGCAAGCCACTGGTAGGTTTCCCAGGCATACCAGAATACGATAATGAACAGCAGCAGCCCCCAATGGGTGAAATAAGAGCTGAGCGGTGTGCGGTCGCCAGTCCACAGCCCGATTTGGTTGTAGCCCGGATGGAACAGGCGATTAAATGGCGAGTAGAGCAGCATGCTGAGCCCGGTTAACGCGGCGATCATTCCAAGCGCGGGCAGCAGTCTTCTCCACCAGGCTTTGATATCCGACCCAAATATTGGCTGGTATTTCAAGCCAATATACCCAAGCACGCAGAGGTTAAGCAGCAGAAAGGTGTAGTAATCCCAGGTGTTCGTGGGTTTTAACGCGCCAATCACCAATGCCCCGATAAAGAAACTGAGCGCGATTCCAAGCCACTTTCGCGCCCTGCCTTCTCCAAAATGGAACCTGGAAAGCAGCGCGGAAAGCCCCCAGGCCACCGCGAACACCGCGACAGGCATCGCGATCAGGTGGGCGTGCAGGTCGGCATAGAGAAAGGTGAAATAAGGGAATTCGGTAATGGGGTCGCCGGGAATCACGCGGCTTGGGAACCAATACCAGTCGCCTGGGTAAAGCGGCATGGGCATGCCCTTAAGCAGCAGCCCAAAACCCTTAAAAAACCAGACGAGTTTATTCAGGAATGACGCGCCCTCAATCGCGGCGCCTCCCGCGCCCATGGTGCGCAGCGTTTGCTCAATCAGCCTGACCGTACCCAGATTGCCGACGAACGCCAGCAGCAGCGCCGTGAAAATACCCGCCGCGAAGGGTTTGCCAAACAGTTTTCGCGCTCCCGGCGAGGTTTCGCCGTCGCGGTGAATGAGCAGCGCGCGGGTAATATTCCAGCCAATGCTGTATGCCCCGATAACAAGCAGAGAATACCACAGCGGCAGGATGATGTTATAGGCTATGGAGGGAATAATGCCCAGAAGCTTTACCGGCATCCCCAGGATGACAAAGCCGTAATAGTAGTAATTAATATATCCCCCCGCGTACCAGGGGTCATACGCCGGAAAGCTGGTGCTCTTAATTACCGCGTTGAAATACGAAAAGTCCATTGGCTTTTCGCCGCCCTTGTACGGATGCCACAGGTCCGGGTTGTTATAGCGCACCCACAGGAAGAAGAGGAACGCGATTAACGCCAGCAGTTCAATGACCAGGTAATTTTTCCAGTTTTCCCGCAGCTCTTTTTTCAGCCTCTGCCAGTCCAGAACAGCGGCAAGCAAACCTGCCAGCGCGACGGCCGCGCAAATCCCCAGAAGCAGCCCTTTGGTAACCCGGAAACCGTTCGACCCCAGGATAAAAGCAAAGTAAGCGATGAACAAAAAGCCCGCCAGCCTGGCAAAGGCATAGCCCTTATCTGCCAGGCCAGGCAGCGCCAAACGGACAATTGGATACACAAAAAGGCCTAACCCGAAGCTGAAAAGGTAAAAGACGATAACCGCCGCAATCTGACTGGTGTTCACCACGGCACTCCGGTCGAAAAGTTGGCTCCAGGTTCCGCCTTGGCGCTGCTGCTGCAGAGCATCCTGCGAGAGCATCAGGTTATTCGCTTTGGCAATGCTGGTGTCGTACCGGTCCGCCTGCCTGGGAGTTAAATAGACGACATTGCTTAAGTCAACGCTTTCAAACAGGCTCCTGATTTTTTGAGGGTCAAAGTCGGCGTTTTTCTTAAAAATCAGGACCTTGGGATGGTCGTAAACTGAGAAAGCCTCTTCCGCGAACTGGTCATTAAACGAAAGGCCTCCCAGGTTCGGATACGAAGTGACGGTTTTTACCAGGTCGAAACCCAGGGTTCCCGCGTACATACCAGGCTCAGCGTTGTTATAGCAAGTCACCAGGTCTAAGTCAGCGGGGCAGCCCATCAGGTTTCGATAGTAGAAGCTGGTGAGAGGGTAGCGTTCCGGTACCCGGGTGGTGGTGCCCCACTGGCGGTTGGAACTGATGAACAGATAATCCCCTTGCTGGAGCAAATCGATAAAACGTTCGGTTTTATCCGCGTTGTCCGGCCAGTACAGTTCCAGATTTAAGTCCCCGCGGTAAATTCCGCCGTTGTCGCTGTAGGGCACATAGCCCGCCTTGGAAACCGGCAGCGCGTCATCCCAGGAGGATTCATGCACGGGAGCAGCAGAGGAGACTGCCAGCACGCCTCTGCCGTCAATCATTTCAAGCGAAAAACTGACGACCTGCGGCGAGGTGAGCAAGAGCGGTTTTTCCAGCCTCACGCGCGCGGCTGTTCCCTTTCCACTGCCCAAATCCACAAAGGCGCCTGTTACCGTGCCGCTTACCGGCTCTGGGTTTGCCTCCGCAGTCGGGGTAAGCGTGACTTTTATCGTCTTTTCCGCGTAGTTCTGACTGAGGTCAAGCAGATAAGGCAGCTCCACCGCGCTTATCTCGCCGGCGGACAAAACGCTGATGTCCATGCTGTACGCATGCGCCGGAGTGATGGTCTCAATAATTTTGTTAAGAGACTGCGGGAAGGATTTGCCCTCCGCGGTGCGTATATTGACCTTCGGCACGCCGTTCAGGTAGACCTGGGAATTGACATCTGTCTGGGCCAGGCTGATTATGTATTCGGCGCCTTTAGTCACCGGCAGGGGCGGCTCAAACCGAAACTCCAGCGTTCCCGCAGTGACAGATGAACCTGTGGAGACAGCACCGGTTGAGAGCACAGGCAGCGAAAGGGGCATCCCAAGGCCTCCCGCGCGCGTCACAGTCACGGTGAAACGGTTAAAAACCGTTTGAGCGCTCAGATACTGGGCCGTCGGAACCGAAAATGCTTCCAGCACGCCGTCCGACCAGCTTCTGAAGACAAAAGGCTTTGGCTGATTCCCGGCCAAGACATCGCCGCTGCGGTAGGGCGCCTGTTGAAGCGATTCGCCGTTCGCTGTGGTTTGTACCAAATTCACGGGACCAGGAATGTTTTCATAAATCCATTCCGTCGCGGCCACGCGCGTATGCGGCCGCGTGTAAATGCGGGTAAACGCATACGCCCATACCGCGCTCCCCAGAACCGCCGCGAGCGCCAGCCCGAAGCTGAGTTTTCGCAGCGTCTGCGCGGGTAGAGAGACACGCTTAATCCGCAGTTCCTTTTTGGTCTGCCACAGACTGATAATTCCCCAGGCTGCAATGACCGCCAGCAGAGGGTAGACCAAAAGCAAATAACGCATGGCTTTCACCCAGGCCGTCAGCTGCCAGAGTATGTAGAAAACCGTCCAACCCCAGACCGGAAGAAGCTTAAGGCTCCGTTTTCGGAAACCCACCCAACCCATGCCGACCAGGCTGGCCAGCGAGAGGATGCCAGACGGCAAGCCCAGCCCCCAGAAAATGAGATTGTACAGGGAAAAGCCTACAGACCTGCGCGCCCACTGAAGTGCCGGAGGGAAATCAACATTGCCCGTACTTTGCTGCCGCAGACTATTCAGCCCATCCAGCCACTCGCGGTTAATCCCGAGCGTAAAAAAGCTGGTGCCCGAAAAGGCATAAGGCTGAAATACGCGGAAACTTAGTATGGAAACAAAAGCTGCCAACAGCACCATCCGGATGCTGTATCTTCCGTAAGCCTCCCGTTCCTCGGGTTTTAACTGGAAAAATCGGACTATCTCCACAGCCGGCAGCAGCAGCGCCAGCGAGACCGCGTTAATCTTGGAGGCGGCAGCCATTCCAAGCGCGAGACCGAATACCGCGTAAGGGAACCAATCCCGCAATGCCGGCAGTTTTCGTCGCGGCTGTTCACCCGGGTTGGCCGGAGTCGGTCTGGTCAGTATCACAACCCCCAGGTAGACGGTCAGCATGCCGAAGGTGTTGGTGAAGGTATCGACCGTCATAAAATGAGCCTGCTGAATCGGCAGCACAGCAAAAGCATACAGAGCGGCTGCCAGCAAACCAGCTTTCCGATTAAACAGCCGCGCCGCAATCAGAAATACCAGCAGGATGGTGAAAATATCAGCCAGCGCGGAAAGCTGCCTTCCGACGATTGTTATCGGGTCATACCCGATCTGCCCTACCCATTCCCCAACATAGCGAATGATGAAAAGCGGCAGCGTGCCGTACACAAAAAAGTCATACCCCACATTGCCGGGATTAAGCGTTGAAGTGTCGGTATTGAAAAACTCCCCCAGGCTCTTCACAGGCGTCATGCTGTTCAGCACCATGGAAAGAAAGCGCTCATCGGGGTGCAAATGGCGCCCCTCGTCCCAGTCTACGCCAATCGTGCGAAAATACGCGCCAGCACAGAGGATGGAAAGGAGCAGAAAAACCGTGATTAATGCCTTCCAATCAAGGCGGCGCTGTTTTCTTGGTGTTTGGGGTTCCACTTTGTTGGTATGCAGCATAACGTTACGGCTCTACCTGAAATACAAGAAAATCTTTTTCCGGGATGGACGACGCGAACATCGCGAAAGTTCCCATTGGATACAACTGCTGGAGCTTTTCGACCGAGCTGGCATCCAGAGGATGGACCAGGAACAACTTGGAGCCGGGAACATTTGCTGTTTGCTCCAACTGGTCCGGCATCAGCGCCAGAACCTGGTCAGCCCGGTCGGCTTCCAGCGCCACAGCCCGCGCGTCCACCCAGTAAGGATAACCGACCACCCAGGCATTTTGCAGAAAACCTGTATTTTGTTCGGTTTGCTTGATTACTTTCGCCATCTCCGAGGCGTTCCAGGCATTCTGCCGGTAGGCTGCAGGATAATCGACAAAAGCTGCCTGGTAATTCAGGCTCATGGCGAACAAAAGCACAGCGCCGGAAAGGAGCACTTTGAAGCCGGGTTTTTGCGTCTGCGAGGTTGCCCGAAAGAGCGCTGCGCCTACGGCTCTGAACCCCACCGCGGCCAGGACGATGATTGGAATCAGCGCCCCAAGCGCGCGGCTGAGCGAAGGATTTTCGAGCGGAAAAGCCAGTGACATCGCGCTCGGCAAAAGCAATAGTGGGTAAAGAACCAGCAGAGCTGCCAGGCGCCAGTCTTTTAATTTTCGCCGCGCAATAACTGCCGAACATATTCCCAACACAAAGAACGCCGCGGAGACCGCATCCAGCGCGGGTCTCAAGGTCAGCCCGTCCACCCAGCTGCTGCGGTTAGACCAGTTGGCTATCCCCAGCGCGCTCCACAGGTTTGATAGAAAAATGAGCAGCGGCGAGCCGCTCAGAGCATTCTCATACCCCGACACCCGCGAAAGAATCGGCGCCAGGTAAGCTCTGGGATCGACAGCGACGGCGCGCAGGAGCGGCACAATCACAACAGCCCCAACCAGCACAGCCTGCAGGATGTGAGCCCAGAAAGCCCGATTTTTGCCGGTTTCTTTACCGCTCAGCAGCCACACCAAGGAGATGACCAGCCCTGCGAGGGGGAAAATCAGAAACAGCTTGTTCGTCAGCAGCCCGAGCCCCGCAAAAAGCGATGAAAGCAGCAAATCGTTCGAACGGTGTTTTTGCAGACCGCTGAACAAATAGCTGAGAGAAGCCGCGCCAAGCGGCAGTACCAATCCGGAGCCCAGCAGCGCGCGCGTTTGAATAATCTGCCAGAAGGAAATTCCCAGCAAAAACGCTGCGGCCAGACCCACCCAACGGTCAAACAGTTCCGCGGCAAGCCGGTAGACAAAATACAGCGCAGTTAAATTTGCCAGCGCGTATCCTAACTTCAGCCACGCGAACGCTGGCGGATTGCCCGTCAGATATGAAATTAGCGCGCTCCACAGATACTGCAGTGGTTCGCTGACCAAATTTCGCGAATGGGTCAGCGCTGCGTTCCCCATCAGAATATCCCGGACGGTATAAATATGGTCCACCTGACCGCTAACCAATTCCGGAGGAACGTCCTTGAGGTGCGTAAAAGAGAACCAAAGCACCGCCAGCACGACAAACAAAACCGCCAAAAACCAGGCTCTGTCCGCGACAAGCCAATTTTGGACCCGTTCCGTCATTGACTGGCGCGCGGAACTCCGTTTTTCGTATGTGTTCCAAAGCCCGGCCAGCGTGGCAATGATTCCTGCTGTCCAAAGAACAGCGGTCACAAGTGTAAACCGCTGAGAGCTGAAAAACAAAAAGGCGCTGACAGCAAATAACACGCCAGGAATAAGCAGCCAGGTTCTTCCAGTGAAAAACTGCCAGGCTTCGTTCGCGCCGGCGCGCAGGGGAAGCGTCCATTCCAAATCGCGCTGACCGAGAAAAAGGCACACGCCCGCCGCGAGATAAAACGCCAGGCCGAAGAGCGCCACACGGCTGTTAACAAATAATTGGGCGGTCAGCGCGAGCGCGGCCGCGGCAGCGGTGAACCAGGGAAAGCGTTTGCCTGCTGTGCTGCCGTCTTCCGCGGGAGGGAATTGCGTGCTTGTTTCCGTCAGCGAAGCCGTTACCGAAGAATCACCTGCCGCCTGCTGAGTACCGCGATTCAGCAGGGATTTCAGGTATTCAAGAATAGTGATTTCCTTTTCGTCAGGGCCCGGTAGGTTTTCCATTTTCGGCAGTCAATTGTTTCATTACAAACAGCAGCGGTTCGTGATTGTTCAGTATTTTAGTCCGGAAGAGGCACGTCAGACAACCTTTTCAGGGCGGCACGCGTACAGGTATCCGATTTCGGCGTGCACCGGGTTCGGGACAAGACGCACCTGATACCCAGCCTCGCGTAGATAATCCGCCAGGGTCTGATGGTTTTGGCGCGCGTCGAGATCGTGATACTCCATGATAATCCGCTTCACCAGGTTCAGAACAGACTGGTCGGCTGAGAATAGAATTGGATATTCAGCCCCTTCACAGTCCAGTTTTAGAAGGTCTAAACCCGCGGGCAAATAATCCGCGATGACCTGCCCAAGCGTGATGACTGGTATTCCAAATCCCGGTCGGTCGACCTCTTCGGTAAATTGTGTCTGCGCTTGCAGAGGCTCAGCATTGGCCAGGTCCAAAGACATCGCGCCAGCTTTGCTCCAGACGCCGGCATTCACTGCCCGCGCGTTGTTGACCGCGTTCAGTTTCAGGTTTTCACTGAGCAGCAAAAAGGAATCTCCATTCGGTTCAAAAGCCACAACCTGCCCCATGGGGGCTTTTCGCGCCGCAAAAATGGTGAATTCTCCAATGGCCGCGCCAATATCCACAATATGCCAATCCGCTTGAATTTTGGAGCCGTACCGTTCATAAAAACGGTCCAGAAAGGCTTCTTTCACCGACCAGGCATCCATGCGGCTCCGCACCAACATTTGGGTGGGAGCTTTGCGCAAACGTAAAAGAACAGGCTTTTGCTGAGTTTTACTCAGGAATAACCGCGTGAGTTTTCCCCAATCGCGAAACCCAAAGCCCATTTCAAGCAGCGACCAGGCATAGTAGCCCCATTTTCGCAAAAGGCGCATCAGTTTTTCCTCGCGATAAAAAAGGTACAGGTGCCGTCCTCACAGAAGGGATCATCCAACAGCTTTCGCAGGCGCTTGTACCGCAAAAATGGATTGTTCCGCCTGGGAAAGAGCACCCATTTTCCAAAAAGCTTCTTCCAGAGCAAATTGGGAAGGCCGGCTGCGTGGCCGCGCTCCAATACGCGCATTGCCGCCGGCGGAAAGTAATTCCAGTGCTCCACATTCCGGAATCCGGCGCGCATCAGACGCTCTCTCCACACTTCCGGAGCGTTCAGGTTGTGATGCCGGGCAACGCGGTTGAACAGAATGGAATACTTCTCTGCCGCTTTCTTTAAACCCAGCCTGCGCAAGACCTGGCAGCCCCATAGTTCGTCCTTGAAGCGCTGATTTGGCACCGCGAACAGAAAAACGCCGTCTGGCTTCAGCGCGCGGGATATTTCCTCCAACACGGGCTGGACATCCGGAATATGCTCGAGCACCGAGTTGCTAATAGCGCACGGAAAGCTTTCCTCGGGAACAGGCAGCGCCGCGCCTTGCGCCTGCACGAGGAGTTGGTAAACGCCCCGCCGCGCGGCTTCCTTAATTGGGGCAAACCATGGGTCAATGCCCAGGCTCGCTGCCCCCGTGCCCAGCGCTTCCGCGAAATTTCCATCCCCCGCGCCAATATCCAGAATGGGTACCGGCAGCTCAAAACGCGCGTAAAGGCTGTGCTCTACAGCCCGAAGCATCCCCCGAAAGTACGGCAGCGTGGAAAGGTGCTTCCAGCAAATATCGTCCAGCTGGTTAGCGGAGAGCTCCTTAAACATGGGTAAGGGTCTCCAGAATAGTCTGATACGAAAGCGCGGTCTCCCGGCAGCCAAACCGAGCCAGATAGGCTTCGGGAATTGGACGCGCGTTCCTGCCTTCCTCCAGAACGGAGCAAATCGCTTCGGCAAGTTTTTCCGCATCGCGCGGGGGCACCAGGCGTCCAAAACCGGTCCTCAGCACAGGCTGACGGACACCCGGCATATCTGTGGCGACTACTGGCGCGCCCTGCAGCATGGCTTCGATTTGAACAATGCCAAAAGACTCGGTGCTGTTCAGGCTGGAAAAGACTAGCACATCGCAGGCTCCGAAGAACGCTCTAAAGTCTTCATCGCTCAGAAAACCAAGAGAACGCCAGCGGTCCCCCAAATTCCGGGACATTTCCTCAATACGCTTCTGGTATTCCTCTTCCCCTACCACGCCCTTCCATGACCCGGCATGGATGACGCGCGCGGTCGGGAAGCGCTCGAGCACTCGCGGCATTGCCTCGATAAGGTATTCGTATCCCTTTTCGGCAGCGACCCGGCCGGCCAGCCCCAAAACGCGGTCTTCGTCGGCGATGCCGAATCGATTTTTGAATTCGCGCACGCTGGCCGCATCCGCCTTGGTTAATATCACAGGGGTAAGTACTTCCCGCGTCTTTTGCAGATGCCGCCTGAGTTGGCGGGAATTTTCCGCGTAATCCAGGGAGTTTTGCACAATAGCATCCGCCGCGGCGAGCACCCTCGCGCCCAGACTTTGCGTCACCCAGCCCGCCAGTCGGTCAATCAGACCGCCCTGAACATTAAGGTCGCAGTGGTAAGTAACCAACAGCGGTTTTCGCTGCCTTTTTGCTTCGTGTGCCAGGAGCAGCGCTTCGAACTGCGGAAGATGCAAATTTACAGCGTCAGCCCAACGCGTCCACACACGCGCGCTTTTGGGAAGGGTCGGCATCAGCACGCCTTTGGACAGGCGCAAGCGTACCGGCACCCTCACAATCCGGAAACCGTCCCGCGTTTCTTCCAGCGATAGTTCTGCTTTGTATTGGGAGGTCAGAACGACGACTTCATGCCCCAACCCGGCCAAACCTTTTGCCAGCCGGTAAGCGTAAACCGACAATCCGGACGAGTAAGGCGAAAAATAAGTGGCAGCAATCAGCAGTCTCATTCAGTGTCCTTTTGCTGTTGCTTCCAAAGCATCGCCTTTTTGCTGAGCTTACCCAGGCTGTCTCCCAGCAGGTAGATTCCCAGCATCCCCAAAAGGCTGGTTATCAGGAATTGAACCGCGTGCAGGATTAACGCGATGACCAGCGCTGTGGATTGGTCAACGCCCAGTACGCTGAATGCTGCCACATTGGCGGCCTCATAAACGCCCATGCTTGCCGGCGCGGTCGGCAGCGCGTTCGCGAAAGCGCTGCCCGATGTCACAAAGATTCCCCACCACCACTGGCTTTGCGGGATTAACGCCTTCGCCAGAACCCAGACCTCCAGCATAGCGGAAGCCCAGCTGGCAGCCAACAAAAGCAGCGCCGCGAAAAATCTTCCCGGTCGAAGGAGTATCTGAAAACCTTCCAGAAAGCTGAGCCCGCGCGGCAGCAGCGCCAGTAAACGCGGTTTTCCTGCCCAGCGTGCCCTGAGAAATCCTGAAATGCGTTCCTTATGCCTGGCAGCAAACGCGGCAGCCAGCATTCCCACCACTGTCAGAATCAAAATCACCACCGCGAGTGATTTTACCGATGTATTTGTGACCACCAGGGGCAGGCTGACCAAAAAGAAGAACGCCGCCAGGAAAAAATCGAGTACCCTTTCGGTGACGATGCTCGCGAAAACCGGCAGAAAACCTGTCTTGCCTCTGCCCGCCAGCAAGGCGGCGCGTCCAAATTCACCAAGCTTCAGCGGCAGGACGTTATTAAGCAGGTATCCGGCGTTCATCCCGAAGAACGTCTCGCTAAAAGAAAACTTGCCTTCCAGCAAAAAAAACCAGCAGACAACCCGCAGCAGCAGACACAAGATGAAAAGCGCCAAAACAAGCAGCAAGTTTTGCAAAGAAACCCGCGAAAAAGCGCTGTCAACCTGGGCAAAATCAATTTGACGCCCGACAAAATACACCGCCGCGGCGGTAACAAGCAGCGGCAGCAGCCAGCGCAAGAGATTCGCCGGTCGGAAACCTTCGGTCTGTTGGCGCATTAGTTCTCCAATTTGAGGATAGCCATGAATGCTTCCTGGGGGATTTCCACGCTCCCAACCATCTTCATGCGCTTCTTGCCTTTTTTCTGTTTTTCCAACAGTTTTTTCTTGCGTGTGATATCCCCGCCGTAGCATTTAGCCAGAACGTCTTTGCGCAAAGCTTTAATATTCGCGCGGGAAATTACCCGCCCCTGTGAGTAAGCCTGAATGGGTATCACAAAAAGCTGCTGCGGAATGATTTCTTTCAGCTTGCTGACCATAGCCTGCCCCTTGTGATACGCGTCATCTTTATGCACGATGGCAGTGAGCGCGTCCACCCGCTCCTCGTTTAAGAGGAACTCTAACTTGACCAGGTTTCCCGCCCGGTACTCCAGGAATTGGTAATCCATGGAAGCGTAACCGCGCGTGCCGGATTTTAGCAGGTCGAAGAAATCCACAATGATTTCTGAAAGCGGGATTTCAAAATTAAGCTGAACGCGGTTGCTGGATGGATATTCCTCGGAGACGTAAATACCGCGCTTGCGCCGGACAAGGTCCATCACCACGCCGTAATATTCCGTGGGCGAGAAAATGTTCAGCTCCATCCACGGTTCGCGTATTTCAGAAACCATGCTTTCGTCCGGAAGGTCTGCCGGAGAGTCAATAATCATCACGTTCCCATTGGTCAGCAGCACTTCATATTCCACAGAAGGCGCGGTAAACACGACATCCAGGTTGTATTCTCTTTCCAGACGTTCCTGGATGATTTCCATATGGAAAAGCCCCAAAAAGCCGCAGCGAAAGCCAAAGTTGAGGGCTTCACTGGTCTCGGGTTCGTAAACCAGCGACGCGTCATTAAGCTGGAGTTTCTCGAGCGCGTCCCGAAGACTGGGGTAATCTTCTCCTTCAGTTGGGTACACGCCAGCAAAAACCATCGGTTTGGCCTGACGGTAGCCAGGCAGCGCGGCTGCCGCCGGAGCAGAAGCATTGGTAATCGTATCGCCGACCCGGCATTCCGAAACTGTCTTCAGTCCGGTGGCGATATACCCAACATCGCCAGCCTCAAGCCTGTCAATCGGGCACAGGTTAGGCGAAAAAATGCCAATTTCCACCGGTTGAACGCGGATGCCGTTTGCCATCATCATGACTTTGTCGCCGCTCGTGAGATGGCCGTCAAATACACGCACATAAGCGATGACGCCTTTGTACGAATCGTAATGAGAGTCGAAGATTAGCGCCCGCAGCGGGGCTTCCACATTTCTGGTAGGCGGCGGAATTTTTTGGGCTACCGCTTCCAGAACCTGGTCCACATTCAGTCCGGTTTTCGCGCTGATGGGGATGATTTCATCTTCCGAAACGCCCAAAAGGATATTCAGGTCTTTCTTAACCGCATCTACCTGCGCGCTGGGCAGGTCAATTTTATTGATGACCGGAATGATGACAAGATTGGCGTCCAGAGCCAGGTAGAGGTTGGCCAGCGTTTGGGCTTCAACGCCCTGGGTGGCATCCACCACCAGGATAGCCCCCTCGCAAGCGTACAGCGCGCGGCTGACCTCGTAGTTAAAGTCAACGTGGCCAGGGGTATCAATCAGGTTAAATTCGTAGTCCTGATTGTCGCGCGCGTGATAAATCATGCGAACCGCAGAGGCTTTGATGGTAACGCCTTTTTCCCGCTCCAGGTCCATAGAATCCAGCACCTGGTCGGTCATTTCCCGGTCCGAAATGGTGCCGGTAAGCTGCAGCATGCGGTCCGCTAATGTGGATTTGCCGTGGTCTACATGCGCGATAATGCAAAAATTCCGGATTTTTTCCATAAGCGCATTGAGTATACCCGATTTCTTCAGTCGGCTTCAGGAGGTATGACACGGGCGACAGCCTCGTCGTCATCGAAGCCTTTCCCGTCACAACCGACCCGTAGCCACAGCAAGAATTCGGTATTGCCGTCGGAACCGGTGATAGGCGAAGGTATCAATCCCGCGGGAGTAAAGCCAATCTGCCGGGCATGCGCGATTACCTGACGCAGCACCTGCGCGTGAACCGCCCGATCGCGGATGACCCCCTTGTGTTTTTTGACCTCTTCTCTGCCGGCCTCAAACTGAGGCTTTACCAGCGCGACCACTTCGCCCGGCTTATCCCCGAACCACTGCCGGACCGCGGGCAAAATGAAGTCCAGTGAAATAAAGGAAACATCGATGGTGACGAGTTCGGGAATTTCGGGTAGTTTTTGCAGTTCACGGGCGTTGGTGCGGTCCATCACAATCACCAGCGGGTGATTGCGCAAACTGGCATGCAGTTCGTCCTGCCCCACATCAATCGCGAAAACCTTGCGCGCGCCGCGCTGCAGCAGGCAGTCTGTAAAGCCGCCGGTGGACGCGCCCACATCCGCGCATACCCTGGCCAAAGGACTGATTTTAAAATTGTCCAGTGCGGCTTTCAGTTTGGCCCCCGCGCGGGAGACAAATTCGGGCTGCGCCAGAATTACGACAGCGCAGTCAACCGGAACGAGTTGGGAAGGTTTGCTCGCGATGGAACCGTTGACCTTGATGAGACCTTCTTCAATCGCCCGCTGCGCCCTGCCGCGGCTATCCGCGAGCCCCAGGTTTACCAGGTGTTGATCAAGGCGGATTTTCTTCATGCCATTATTTTATCCACTCCTGCAAGTAGTACTCTGATGGGTCTCTCAAATTGGTTTGTGATAAGATAATCCGCGTGAGAGCTTATCTCGAAACTTTGCGGCCAAGACAGTGGATTAAGAACCTGGTCATTTTTGCCGGCTTAGTCTTCGACAGGCAGCTGCTGCAGCCTGAACCTTTGCTGCGCGTTGCCGCGGCCGTGATTCTCTTTTGTCTGGTTTCCGGCCTCACCTATACTATAAACGATATTTTGGATGTTGAGTCCGATAGAATGCATCCGCAGAAAAAAAACCGGCCAATCGCCAGCGGGAAACTAAGTCCGCGCAAAGCCGGTATTTTTGCCGCTGCGCTTTCGCTGTTCACCTTTCCCGCCGCGTTCGCGCTCTCGATTGAATTTGGCATCATTTGCCTCGTCTATACCGCGCTGATGCTTTCGTATTCCAAGTGGCTGAAAAAAATCATCCTGATTGATGTGATGGTTATCGCGCTGGGCTTTGTACTGCGGGTGGCTGCCGGCGTCATGGTGATTAAAGTGAACTATTTTTCTCCCTGGCTGTTTGTGCTCACCACTTTATTGGCGCTTTATCTCGGTTTCGGAAAGCGTCTGTCGGAAATCAAACTGCTGGAAAACCAGGCTGGCGAGCACCGCGAGGTACTTTATGGCTACACTGTGCCGCTGCTAAATAACCTGCTGGTGGTCGTCCTGAGCGGAATTTTAATCACATACTGCCTGTACACATTTTCCTCCCATCCGGACGGAACGAACACGATGATGATGTTCACCATTACCTTCGTTTTATATGGCATTTTCCGCTACATGGTCATCCTGGAGAACAGCAGCCTGGGTTCATCGCCGGAAGAAGTACTCTTAAACGATTTGCCGCTCAAAGTCACCGTCTTCCTTTGGGCTCTTTCCGTGGTGGTTGTGCTTTACCTGTTTTTCTAAGGAGTCACGATGCCAGCTGTCTCAGCTACCGCGTGCGCGAAACTGATTCTTTTGGGCGAACATGCTGTGGTGTACGGCGAGCCCGCTCTGGCAGTCCCTTTTTCAGGTCTGCGAGCGCGCGCAGCGGTGGAAGCCTGGATTGGCGCTCCATCCGGCAGAATTCACATTTTCGCGCGCGACCTGGACCTCGACCAGGAGTTTTCCGAGCTCCCGGAAAACAATCTTATCCGCAGCGCGCTGCTCCTGGTTCTGACCGAACTTGGAATTGACCGTTTGCCAACCTGTAAATTGCACCTTACGACGGAAATACCCATATCTGCCGGCCTGGGCGCGAGCGCCGCGCTTGCCGTTGCCGTTATGCGCGCCTTTTCCGCCTTTCTTGGTCATCCACTCGCGCCCGAGCGTTTGAACAGCCTGGCATTCCAATCCGAGCAGTTAATGCACGGAACGCCGTCCGGCATCGATAACACGGTCGTGGTCTACGAGCAGCCCATTCTCTTTCAAAAATCGCAGGGCTTTGAAGTAATCAAACCCGCAGCTGACCTGCACTTTCTGGTTGCGGACAGCGGTGTGAAGAAAGCCACCGCGCTAACAGTCCGTCAGCTGGCGCAGGACTACGCCAGAAACCCAGGCGAGGTTGGCGCGCTCATCAAGGATATTGGCCAGCTGACCCTCGAAGGGGTGCGCGCCCTGACGCAGGGAGATTTTCCCGCCCTGGCGGAAGCGCTCAATGCCAATCAGGAACTGCTGACGATGCTTGGGTTATCCTGCCCGGAACTCGACACTTTGCTTCACGCGGCGCGCGATGCCGGCGCGGCCGGAGCCAAGCTGACTGGCGGCGGTAAAGGTGGGCATATGCTCGCCCTGATACAGCCCGAACAGCTGGAACAGGTGCGCGCGGCTTTGTTGGAGGCCGGCGCGCCGCGTGTCTACCATACCGTGCTGAAAGCGGAGCCCAGCAATGCCTGATTTGCTCCTTGACCCCAATTTAGTTTTCATCAAGCTTGGCGGTTCGCTCATCACAGATAAAGACCGCGCGGAAACGCCCGACGTCGCGACCTTAACAAACCTGCTGCGGGAAATCGCTCTGATTAGGGAGGAAAATCCCGGGCTGAAAGTCTTATTAGGCCACGGCTCGGGCTCTTTTGGGCACCACGTGGCCAGACAGGCAGGCACGCGGAAGGGCGTCTTTAGCGTCAAAGACTGGCAGGGTTATCAGGCGGTATGGCTGAGCGCCCGCCGCTTGAATCAAATTGTCGTTGAAGCCTGTCATCAATCAGGTTTACCGGTGCTGTCGTTTCCGCCTTCCGCGTCGGTGCTGACTAAGAATCACGCCATCCAAACCTGGGAACTCGCGCCCATCACCAGCGCGCTCTTGAACGGGTTAATTCCGCTGGTCTATGGGGATGTGGTGACCGACCTCAGCATCGGCGGAACCATCCTTTCCACGGAAGACCTTTTCTTTCATCTCGCGCTCGCGCTTCGCCCTTCCAGAATCCTCTTGGCCGGTGAAGAAGAGGCTGTCTACGCCGATTACCCACAAAACAAACAGCCTCTCAACTTTATCAGCAGAGACGAAGAGCCAGGTGCGTACTTGCAGGGCTCAGCCAGCCTGGACGTCACCGGGGGAATGCTGAGCAAAGTGCGATTGATGCAAAGCCTATGCATGGAACTTCCCGGTCTGAGCTCTGTGATTTTTTCCGGCAGAAACCCCAAGAACCTGGCCAGGATTATGGCGGGGGAGTCTGTTGGAACCACAATTGCCTGACACGCAGCGTGTACAGACGCTCCGGCGATATTTCTCCAATGAACACTATAATAGGGAAATAATTTAGCGCTTATTCGCAGAAATGGATTTGTAGCAATGATTTACACCCGCCAGCAGCTGGAAGAATACGAAAATCAAACCCTGGCTCCTTACGCCGTTCATAGCAAAGACTCGAAGGGACGCGTTTACCCGGAAGAGGAAGCGGATTTCCGCACCAGATTTCAGCGCGACCGCGAGCGCGTGCTGCACACCACCGCCTTCCGCCGTCTGGAATACAAAACCCAGGTATTCATCAACCACGAAGGTGATTACTACCGCACGCGTCTGACGCACTCCCTGGAAGTCGCCCAGATTGGGCGCTCGGTGGCCCGTTCGTTGGGCGCGAACGAAGACCTGGTAGAGACAATCTGCCTGGCGCACGACCTCGGACACCCGCCTTTCGGGCACTCCGGCGAAGCTGCACTGGCGCGGCTGATGCGGGACTACGGCGGATTCAATCACAACCAGCAGTCCGTGCGCATCGTGACCACGCTCGAAAACCGCTATCCGGATTATCCCGGCCTGAATTTGAGCTGGGAAGTCGTGGAAGGCATGGTAAAACACGAGACAGACTACGATATTGCCGACGCGAAGGATTACTCGCCCGAACTGCGCGGTCATCTGGAAGCTCAGATTGCGAATGTGGCTGACGAACTTGCGTATACCTCCCACGATCTGGACGACGGCCTGCGCTCAGGGATGATTACTCCCACGCAGTTGGACGGTATAGCTATTTGGGAAATTGTCAACGAGAGCATCGGCCGAAGAAAAACTGAAACGCTGGATGAACTTTCCCGCCATCAAATCATACGCAGGCTGATTAGCTTTGAGGTCACCGATTTAATCCAATCGATTGACCGATATTTGCGCAAGAGTAATGTCAAATCTTCGCTTGATGTACAAAAACTGCCTTATAATGTGGTCGGTTTTAGTGAGGACATGTACCGCCGCAACCGCGAACTGAAAGACTTTCTTTTTAACAATCTTTACCGTCATTACCGGGTGGTGCGCATGTCCGCGAAGGCAGAAAAAATCATCACAGAACTGTTCGGGATATATCAGAAGACGCCCACCACATTGCCCGCCAGCATTCAGGAACTCGTGCCCGAACGCGGTTTGGAAAGAACCATCTGTGATTACATCGCCGGGATGACCGACCGCTTCGCGATTGATGAATACAAACGTCTGTTTGACGCGGACGTATTACCTTAGGAAGCAGAACAGCAAGAGCATGAAGAACCAACTAATCATTACAAAATCCGGTAAGGCAAAATTAGAAGAAGAGCTTGCCCAGCTCAAAGGTCCCCGAAGAATGGAAATCTCCCGCCGCCTGAAGAACGCGATTGAGATGGGAGACCTTTCCGAAAATGCGGATTACATCGCTGCCAAGGAAGACCAGGGCTTTTTGGAAGGGAGAATCCTCGAAATTGAAACCATCCTCGCCAACGCTGAGGTGGTGGACGAAGAAAATGTCGAAAACGACAGAGTCCAAATTGGGCACAAGGTCACGGTAAAAGAAGAGGGCGAACCAGAAGAGGTCTTTGAACTGGTGGGTGTCAGCGAGGTAAACACGCTGCTCGGGAAGATTTCTTACGAATCGCCCATTGGTTCAGCGCTTCTCGATAAGCGCCCCGGAGATAAGGTGAAAGTCCAGACTCCTGGCGGTGCGATTGAATTTACCATCATCAAGATTGAGTAGTCACATCGCGGAATCAAACGACAACCACCCGCGCAGCGGGTGGTTTCTTCGTCTCACGGGTTTGAAGGCATTCAGGCATAAAAAAAGCTGAGGCTGCCCTCAGCTTTTTTGTGTTGCTGATACCTAAATCCTGTAGACTGCAAGTTCAATGGTCGCGCGTTGGAAGTAACTCTGCGGCGGCAGCGGCAAATCCCCGTAAGAAAGCTCCACAATGCGGGCTTCCATTCGCAGGCTCGCGGTGCGCAGGTCAAAGAGCTTTCCAGCTTCTGCCAGAATTGGCTCGCCCTTGATCTCAAGGCGCTGCCTGAGCACCGGGTCGTAGAAGACGTGCTCGCTCATCATGACTTTGGTCACGGTCTGGATGTCGTTTTTGTCAAACAGCCACACCTCAAACGCGGACACCTTTTTGGGTTCGCCTACACCGATGATATCCGAAACGCTCACACCGCATTCGCCCAGAAATTCACCGTTTGGCGCGTCAAAGGTAAAGGATTCATCATACAGGTCATCCCCAAACATGTAGGTCGTCATGAACTGGGCGACTGGTTTTTCCGGACTTTGGGTAATCTTCCCATTCGGACGCGTATACACTGGCGCTTCGTATGCTGGCGCCGCGCTCTGTGGCGCTGCAGCAGCCGCGTAAGCCTTTCCGTTGGTGGAGACACCCTGAGTCTGCGCTGTGGCCGATGACGCGCGGGGGACTGCCTGCGGCACAGCAAACGGCCGCGCTGGCTGCGCCGCTGCTCCGGCAGGTTTTACCCTGGGGCGCAGATAGAAAATGTACACACCTGCCGCTCCAATCACCAACAAACCCAGCAGGATGAGTCCCAGTTGGAGAGGACTGTTTGTTTTTCCGGTTTCAGTTAGGTTGGGAGCCCCTTCCGGATTTTCGTCAGGAGCCAGCGCTGGCGCTGGTTCCGCCTGAACCGCGGTAATGAAGCGGTTAATCTGGTCCGCGTTCAGAAACTGCGGATTGGATTGAACATCTGTCAGGGTCGCGCCTGCGTTTTTGCCCAATTCCTGATAGAGCTGGCGGGCTTTGGCCTGGTCGAAAGTCAGGTTGTAATTGGTAATCACCATGCGCAGGTAATCCTCCCGCAAATCCGCGCGCATCGTTTCCGCGTTGGTATCAGTCCACTGGACTGGTAAGAGAACCCAACCTATCAATAAGCCGAGCAGAATGCCCGCGACACCCGCAGCTATCGCCAGGTTCCTGGGGCTGCTCAGCCTTTCTTTGATTAAATCCATGATATTTTTCATTATCCTGCACCTCACAGTTATAAGAATGCGCTGCATACAGAGGTGCAGGATTTATACCAGTTTAGGAAGACTCTGAAGCCAGCGCTTCCAGTGTAAAAATCTCCCCGCAGGAAAGGCAGCGCGCGTGGTGTTTGTTCTTTGCCACCAATACCCCACCGCAGCGCGGACAGCGCTGCTTCAACGGTTCGTCCCAGGAGGTAAAATCGCAATCCGGATAACGCGAACACCCGTAGAAAACGCGCCCTTTGCGCGTGCGCTTCCGGACAACATCGCCTTGCCCACAGGTCGGGCAGGTCAGACCGATTTTTTCGAGGTGGTTTTCTGTATAGCGGCAGGCCGGCCAGGTGCTGCAGCTGATAAACTTCCCAAATTTCCCATTTCGCAAAACAAGCTCATTCCCGCACTGCGGGCACGGCCTGCCCAGCCGTTCAGGCTCAATTTTCTTTTCGGGCATGTTTTCCCGCGCGTGATTCAGGCTTACCTCAAAAGGTTGATAGAACTCGCGCATGACTTCCACCCACTCCAGTTTGCCTTCAGCGATTTCATCCAGTTTTTCCTCCATTTCAGAAGTGAAGCCGATATCCACTACTGAGGGGAAGAATTCAACAACCAGATCGTTGACAATAAACCCTGTTTCGGTCGGGATAAGCCGCTTGTTTTCGGTGGTGACATAACCGCGCGCCAGAATGGTGGAGATAATCGGGGAGTACGTGGAAGGCCGCCCAATTTTGTTCTCTTCCAGCACTTGAATTAAAGAAGCCTCGCTGTAACGGGGCGGCGGTTGGGTGAAATGCTGACTGTATTCCAGGTCTTCCAGCTTCTGCGGCTGGCCTTCAAACATCTCGGCTGTCGGAAGTTCGCCATTCTCCTCTTCATCCTGCTGGTCTTCATTGCGGGCTTCCTGGTAAAGAATGCGAAAACCCTTGAAAATGGTTTTGGTGTGAGACGCCCGGAATAAATATCCGTGCCCGCCGCTTTCTCCCGCCACTTCGGCTGTGGTGATTTCCTGCACAGCGGGATTCATCTGAGACGCCACAAAACGCTGCCAGATGAGGGTATAAAGTTTGTATTGATCCGCGCTGAGATAATTCTTAATCGCGGCTGGTTCGCGCAGCGCTGATGTTGGTCTGATGGCTTCGTGCGCTTCCTGCGCGGAGGCCGCCCTTGTTTTGTAGAAGGGCGGCTTAGCCGGTAATAAGCTCTCGCCGTATTTCTTCAGGATATACTCGCGCGCCTCCTGGACAGCCTGTGGGGCAACCTGAACGGAGTCCGTACGCATGTAGGTAATCAGGCCGGTTTCTCCGCCGTTGCCAATGTCAATGCCTTCATACAGCTGCTGGGCTATTTGCATGGTTTTTCGCGAGGGAAAACCAAGTTTGCGGGAAGCATCCTGTTGCAGGGTGCTGGTAATGAACGGCGCGGCAGGGTTCACGCCGCGTTGAGTTGTCTTAAGTGATTCCAGGCGGTATGCAGCTTCGCGCAGCGCCTCTACAGCCGTCAGCGCGGCGGCTTCATCCGGCAGCAGGTAATCCTGTCCGTCAATCTTTACCAGCCTGGCATGGTAGCTTTTTGTACTGTTTTCAGGTGAGAAAACCGCGGCTATCAGCCAGTATTCCTTTGGTATGAAGGCCTGAATCTCACGCTCCCGTTCCACGACCAGTCGCAACGCGACGGACTGCACGCGGCCGGCGGAAAGACCGCCTCTCACTTTTGCCCAAAGTATTGGGCTGACTCCATATCCAACCAATCGGTCCAGCACCCGCCGGGCCTGTTGGGCGTTCACCAAATCCATATCCAGGCCGCGTGGATGCGCGAAGGCCTCGGCAACGGCCGTCTTGGTGATTTCGTGGAATACCACCCGCTCAGTCCTTTCGGGGGGGATTTGAACGGTATCCATCAGGTGCCAGGCAATCGCTTCACCCTCCCGGTCAGGGTCGGTTGCCAGGAAAACTTTGCTGCTTTTGGAAGCCAAAGCGGCAATTTCGCGCACAACCTCTTTCTTTTCATTAGGGACGCGGTACTTTGGCGTGAAATTGTTTTCAACATCTACACTCAGTTGGGATTTCAGCAGGTCGCGAATATGCCCAACGGATGCCACCACATGGTACTTATCCCCTAAAAATTTGCCGATAGTTTTGGCTTTGGCAGGGGATTCCACGATGACGAGGTTTTTGCCGCGCGCCGCACCAGAGGGGCTGAAGACAGTTTCCCCTTTCGCGCGGCCCTTCGCGGCGCTTTTTCGCGCGGGGGGTGTTTTTGCCCTGCCGGCTGGTTTGGCTTTTTCCGCGGCCTGGGGAACTGGCTTTTCCAGACCTTCATGCGCGGCTGTCATACCCATTTTGGAAATGAGGCTTCCACACACAGGGCATTTCCCCTTGGTTATCGGCCTGCCATTGGCAGTAAAACTGGCCACGGGCTCCTGCATCTCCCGCTTTTCTTTACACTTGAGACAATAAGCTTCCAAAAATAGCTCCTGAAAAACCTGACCTGAAAATTGCCCACCTATAATACCATAATCAATTTTTTGTCAATCAGGGGCGTTGGACGATAGATGAACAACGAAAAATAATTAATCCAGCGTCCAGCTTTGGTTCGCTGAATATTCCATCCCCCGCGCGCGCAATACCAACCCTTTTAATTCCATCATGGTCAGCTGCGCTGTCAATTTTTCCACGCTCGTGCCAAGTTTGCCGCACAAGTCGTCAATATGCAGCGTGTCGTGCCCCAGGGCGCGCAGGATTCGCGCTTCCTCAACGTCCAATGAAGGTTTTTCTCCATCAGGGATGGGACGCGTTTGGGAAATATTCAGGTGTTTCAGGATGACTGTCGGGCTGGTAAGCGGTACTGCGCCGGCTGCCAGCAAATTATTCGTCCCTCTGCTCATGGGGGAGAGCACAGAACCCGGCGCGGCAAAGACGTCTCTGCCCTGGTCAATGCTAAATTTGGCCGTTATCAGGGCGCCGCTCTTTTCGCCAGCTTCGATTACCACTGTCCCGCGGGAAAGTCCGGAAATGATTCGGTTGCGCGGCGGAAAGTTTACGCCGTCCGGCTGTGTGCCGGGGGGATAATCGCTGATCAACGCGCCGTGCGCGGCTATGCTTTCTGCCAGCGCGCGGTGTTCCGGGGGATAGATGACATCCACACCGGAGCCCAGAACCGCCAGGGTTCGCCCCCCCTGTTCAACCGCTGTCTGATGGGCAATCGCGTCCACTCCGCGCGCCAGTCCGCTCACGATTGTGACGCCGTTGGCCGCCAGATATGTGGCAGTATCTTTGGTAAGCTGTCTGCCGTAAGCGGTAACATTGCGGGTGCCCACGATGGCAATAGCCAGGTCATCCTGTGGAAGTATGGACCCGCGGTAGTAAAGCACCGGCGGAGGCTGTTCAATTTCTTTCAGATAACGCGGATAGCTTTCGTCTTCCCAGGTCAGCACCTGGATTGACTTTTTGGTTATCGCGGGCAGAATTCCCTCAGGGTCCAGCGCAGAGCGCTTCAGAATGATTGCATCTGAAAGCTTCTCGGTTAACCCAGCCGCCAGCAATTCCGCACGCGAAGCATGCCAGGCCCGGCTGAGCGACCCAAAATGGTTGAGAAGCCGTCTGAAACGCACAGCGCCAATGCCCCGGACAGTGCTGAAAGCCAGCCAGTAATCCCGTTCCCCCAAGCTTACCCCCGCAATCCTTCCATCACATGAACTTCCATGCGGCCGTTTTCCAGATCCACTTTCAGGATAACCGAAGGGATGTTTGGCAGCAGCAGCTCGGAGCGGTCCGGGCCGCGCACGACAAAAACATCATTGGCGCCGGTTTCAAGCACCTCACTGATTTCCCCCAACAACTCTGACTGTTCAAAGACTCGCAGACCAATGAGCTGATGGTGATAATAACTGCCTTCAGGCAGGGCTGGAAGCCCCTTCGTGGCAGTAAACACATCCAGGTTGGTAAGGGCCTGCGCCTCTTCGCGCGTGCTGACGCCTTCAAAACTGAGCAGCAGCAGCGGCGCTTTCGGGCGCACGGACGCAACGACGTATTCCAGATATTCAGGACCCAGAAAGACCTTTTTGCCGCGGCGAAGGCGCTGAGGAAAGTCTGTCAGCACGCGCATGGCAATCTCCCCACGCACCCCGTGAACGCGCTGCAGCCGCCCGATTAAGGCAAAAGCAGGCTCGTCAGGTAAATCCGAGCCTGCTTTAGGATTTTGAAGACTGTTCATTCCGACTGAGGGATGAGATTATTGGAAATCCACAACATCCATCGCCACTTGTTGGCCACTTCTCGCCGCGACTACGCGCAAAAGCAGCCGCAATGCATTGGCGACGCGTCCGTGTTTTCCGATAACCCGGCCGATATCGTCTGAATCGACAATAAGGTCGAGATGAACCATCTGACCATCGCGGTATGTTTCCACCCTGACAGCGTCCGGTTTATCCACCAGGGACCTGGCAAGGTAATCAAGCAAACCCGCAAGGTTTTCGCGTTCCATCGGAAATCAGCCTATTTCCGCTCTTTAGTCAGCGCGGTGGAAGGGTCTTTGACGCGGTTTTTGTAAATGTTCTCAGCTTCCGCGAGCAGTGTCTCTTTCGCCTCACCGGCCTTCAGACGCTGATAGCGCTCATCCAATTTGACAATCTTGAAGAGTTGCTGGACCGATTCAGAGGGTTGGGCGCCAACGCTCAACCAATGATAGATTCTCTCTTCGTCGAATTGAATAGTGCTCGGATTGGTCTTGGGGTTGTAATGACCAACAATCTCGAGGAAACGTCCGTCGCGCGGACTTTCCTTATCTGCGATGACTACGCGGTAATGAGGCTGGTGTGTTGAACCTACACGGCGTAAACGAATACGTACCATTGATTTAATACTCCTAAATTATGTTTCTAATAATTCCCGGTTCTGGCTCAAAGGTTGAGAGTATGCTGAAGGGGGCATATCCTTTTCCTCAGTTCCGAGACGAACCAAACAAGCGGTTAATATTACCACGACCTCCGCTTTTTTGAAACTGTTTCATCAGAGTCTGTATATCACGAAACTGCTTCATCAAGCGGTTCACGTCCTGCACATCCTTGCCGCAGCCCGCGGCAATCCGTCTGCGCCTGCTGGCGTTCAGGATTTTCGGGTTTCTGCGCTCCGCGACTGTCATAGAGTTTATGATTGCCTCGACCGTTTTCAACTGTTTTTCAGCATCCTGGTGATCCACATTCTTGGCAACGACTCCAAACTGCCCTGGCATCATCTCCAGCAGGGAAGAAAGCGAACCCATCTTCTTGATTTGGCGCAGCTGCTTCGCGAAATCCTCCAGGGTGAATTCGCCGGAGAGCATTTTTTCTGCTTCCTTCGCGTCGGCCTGTCCGGAATACGCGCTTTCAGCTTTTTCAATTAATCCGAGCAGGTCTCCCATACCAAGAATGCGCGAGGATATGCGGGCTGGGTCAAACACCTCAAGGGCGTCCAGTCCTTCACCGGTACCGAGGAACTTGATAGGGATACCGGTAACCTCGCGAATTGAGATTGCCGCGCCTCCGCGGGCATCGCCGTCTATTTTCGTCAGAATCAGCCCGCTGACCGGGATTTCTTTATGGAAACCCTGGGCAATATTGAGCGCTTCCTGCCCTGTCATGGAATCGACCACCAGCAGAATTTCATTACATCTCACGGTATTTTTGATTCCAACCAGCTCCCGCATCAGGTCATCATCCAGCTGCGACCGACCGGCCGTATCCAGAATGACAACCGTATAGCCCCCTTTTCGCGCGGTTTCGAACGCTTCCTGGGCTATGCGCACCGGTTTGGCGCCCTCAAGCGCGAATACCGGTATATCGAGGCGTTCGCCAAGCGTTTGAAGCTGCTTCACGGCAGCCGGGCGGTAGATATCCGCCGCCGTAAGCAGCACGCGTTCTCCGCGGGCGCGCAGGTTCTTTGCCAGTTTTGCGGCGGCAGTAGTCTTACCAGAACCCTGCAAACCAACCAGCATGATGACGTAAGGTTTTTCGCCTTTCAGATTCAGGGGTTCTGCTTTCCTAAGCGTCTGAATGAGTTCCTCATTGACAATCTTGATGACCTGCTGGGCGGGGTTTAGCGCTTTGGAAACTTCCGCGCCAACTGCCCGTTCCTTAACCCTGGCGGTAAAGGTCTTCACCACACCGTAGTTCACATCCGCTTCCAGCAGCGCAAGGCGCACCTCGCGCATGGATGCTTCCACATCGGCTTCGGAAAGCTTCCCGCGTCTGCGCAGATTTTGGAAGATGGTATTCAGTTTTTCGGATAAATTTTCAAACATATCAAAACCAATCTGTTTTTCTACACGGTCATATATCATACCTCATGAGGGGTGGGAATAACAAGCGCTGCTGAGGTTCTGCTTCAGAAACTATTCATTGCGGCCGGTGTTAAGAAAAGCATGTAGTTATTCTTCATTAACGAGGTGAATTCCATGTCCAGAAAAGTAGCCATTGTTACAGACAGCACCGGCGCCTTCCCCGCTTCTATGATCGAAGAACTGAAGCTGAGCATCGTTCCGCTCAACATCCATTGGGACGGCACCAATTACGTCGATTTCGTCGATATTACACCCGCTGAATTTTATAAAAAGCTGGCGTCCTCCAAAACGCTTCCCACAACCTCCCAGCCAAGCGCCGCGGCCTTTGCTGATGTTTTTGAGAAGCTTCTCAGCCAGGATTACGATATCCTGACCCTGCCCTTATCTTCCAGGCTTTCGGGGACGTATTATTCAGCCATGATGGCCGCCGCGCAATTCCCTACCGGCCGAATTGAAATCCTGGATACGCTCTTCGCGTCCGTTCCGCTGAGCGCGATTGTCATCAAGGCAGCCAGGGCCGCCCTGAAAGGAGCGACTTTGCTGGAATGCTCCAACATCGCCAAAGACGTTGCTAGCAGAACCAAGGTCTACTTCGCGGTCGAAACTCTCGAATATCTCCACAAGGGCGGGCGAATCAATACCGCTGCCGCTTTCCTTGGTACCGCGCTCAACCTTAAACCAATCCTTGAATTGAAAGACGGCGTGATTATTCCCGTGGAACGCGTCCGAACTTCCCGCAAGGCCCACCAACGGCTGCTGGAATTGGCGGAACAGACCGTCGGACCGCATGGAAAAATAGAATTTCTGGGTCTGGTATCCGCGGACGCCCGTGAAGCTGTTGAAGAGCTGCGGGAAGAAGCGCATAAGCGCTTCCAGATTGAAGAGGAATTGGTCACTGACCTCAGCGCTGTGCTTGGATGCCATGTCGGCAACGGCACGATTGGCCTGTCTTTCCTCGCCTGAAATCTTTCTCTGATACAATTGGGATATCTCTTACGAAAAGGGGTTCCCGATGGATTATTCAGAAAAAATTGGCGTCAAAGTCCCGCAAATTTTGCTGCCCGGCAAATCTGTGGACCTTACGCGCTGGGCAGTTATCGCGTGCGACCAATTCACTTCACAACCCGAATACTGGCAGCGCGTCAGTGAGTTCGTAGGTGAGGCTCCATCCACGCTGCGTATGATTCTGCCGGAGGTCTGGCTGCACAGCCCGGATGTGCAGGAACGGATTGCCGCGACCCAAAACGCGATGCGTGAGTACCTTAGAGCGGGCATTTTTGAAGCCCATGACGGCTTCATTCTGGTGGAACGCGAGCATTCCGGTCAGGTCCAGACCGGCCTTATGGTGGCGCTGGACCTGGAAACCTATGATTACAACAAAGGTTCTCAGACCCTGATTCGAGCCACCGAAGGCACAATTCTGGACCGTCTTCCGCCGCGCATGCAAGTGCGGCGCGGCGCTCCGCTTGAACTGCCCCACATTCTGGTGCTGTACGACGACCCAGAATTTCAGGTTTTAAGCAAAGTCGTTGAAGTAAAAGCGCGCTTGCCGCTCTGCTATGATTTCGAGTTAATGTTTGGCAGCGGCCGCCTGCAGGGGCGACTGGTTTCTGAACCAGAACTCATTGAAAGCGTTTTTGCTGGACTGAATGCTCTGATTGAACCTGAGCTTTTTGCTTCCAAATATCAGCTTCCCGCGGGCACGCCCCCGCTGCTGTTCGCCATGGGGGATGGGAATCATTCCCTCGCCACGGCAAAAGCCATTTGGGAAGAGCTTAAGCCTACAGCAGGACCAGACCATCCGGCGCGTTACGCCTTGGTTGAAATTGTCAACCTCCACGACCCCGCGATTATCTTTGAGGCTATTCATCGGGTGCTCTTTAATGTTCAGCCCGATTTTATGCGGCAGATTGAGCAGGCCTTCAGCCCTCATATTCAATTCACCGAAAGCCTGACTTTTGAGCAGATGACGCAGGCGGTACTGAGCCAGCAGCCAAACACTCAGCGAATCGGGTGCATCAGCCACCAGGGCTTTTCTGTGATGGAGCTTACCCACCCAAGCCACAATCTCCCTGTTGGAAGCCTGCAGGAGTATCTGGATGCCTACCTCCAAAACCATCCGGAGACGAGAATAGATTACGTCCACGGCGATGAAACCGTCCGTGAGCTGGGCGGGCAGCGGGACAATTTTGGGTTTTACCTCCCGCCAATTGCCAAAGATTCATTCTTTAAAACCGTCCTCGTGGACGGCGCTCTGCCGCGGAAAACGTTTTCGATGGGGCACGCTAAAGATAAACGCTTTTATATGGAATGCCGGCGCATCAGCCCCTGAGTCTTGACAGGTCGAACAATTGTGCTATATTTAGTGTAGGAATCAGCCTCAAATCCATTGGAGATATTATGCCCGCCAAAAAAAGTACTTCCTCCCAACCCATTTCCTCCTCAGACCCAAACATCAACGAGGCTAAGAAAGCCGTTTTGGATAAGGCCTTAAACGACATTGTAAAACGCTACGGAGAGGGCAGCATCATGCGCCTGGGTGAAGCCCACCAGATGCAGGTCGAGGCCATTCCGACCGGGTCGCTTTCCCTGGACCTGGCTCTTGGGGTTGGCGGCATCCCCAAAGCCCGCATCACCGAAATCTTCGGCCCGGAATCCTCCGGGAAGACCACAATCTGCCAGCACATTGTGGCTGAATGCCAGCAGCGCGGAGGCACAGCGGCTTTTATTGATATGGAACACGCGCTTGATCCGGTCTACGCCGCCCGCTGTGGTGTCAATATCGACCAGCTGTTAATTTCCCAACCAGACACCGGCGAGCAGGCTCTGGAAATTGCCGAGACCCTGGTGCGCTCCGGCGCGGTAGATCTTGTGGTGGTGGATTCCGTCGCAGCCTTGGTTCCCCGCTCCGAGATTGAAGGCGACATGGGCGACCCTACCATGGGCGTGCAGGCCCGCTTGATGTCTCAGGCGCTGCGCAAGCTTTCCGGTGCGATTAACCAGACCAAAACCGCTGTGGTGTTTACCAACCAGCTGCGGCAAAAAATCGGCGTCATGTTTGGCAGCCCCGAAACCACCACTGGCGGCATGGCGCTCAAGTTTTACGCTTCCGTGCGCCTGGACGTCCGCAGAGTGCAGTCCATTAAGGTTGGCGCGGAAATTGTTGGCAACCGCGTGCGCGTGCGGGTTGTGAAGAATAAAGTGGCAGCGCCTTTCCGCACCGCCGAATTTGACATCATGTATAACGAAGGCATCTCCAAAGCCGGCGATATCCTGGACCTGGCGACCAGCCTGGAAGTGGTCGAAAAGCGCGGCTCCTTCTACTCTTACAAAGACAGCCGGTTGGGTCAGGGTCGGGAAGCTTCCAAAAACTTCCTCAATCAGAACCCGGAACTGATGAAAGAAATCGAAAATACCATCCGCTCCCTCGGCAGCGTGGATAACATTACCGGCAGTTGGGATTCGGGCGAAGAAACCAGCGCCGAAGGTGAGGACTATTAATCCTGGACGCGTTCAGCGGGCAGGCCCCGCTGGCAGGCCTGACCTGCCAATCCGCGGAAAAGAAAGGTGAGAAATGACGGATATTATTGTCAGATTGGTTGTCGGCGCGATAGCCGGTGTTCTGGCTGATTTCCTCATCAAAGGGATTGAAGTCAACTTCCTGTTCAAGGTCATTATCGGCGTCATTGGCGGGTATATTGGCGGCTGGCTGTTCAGCCTGCTCAATGTGTCCTCAAGCGGTTGGATTGGAAATGTGCTCGCTTCCCTTGTAGGCGCGCTGATTCTGCTGATTGTGCTGAGGGCGTTCAAACACAAATAGACCCCAGGAGCGCCTCTTCGCGGCAGCACCTGCGAAGTCTGCAATTACGCTGTTGGTCCTGGTCATCATCTTCATCTTTTGAATTTTCCGGTTGGCGGCAGGCAAGAATGCCACTGTCAGTTTTCCGGATTGCGCCGGCCGCTGAGAATCCCGGCGCTGTTCTCATCCACTCCCAAACCGCGCCACTACTCTCCCATCAGGGACGGATGGCAAACCAGCCATCAAGCATGTATGGTCAGCCGCGCCGCGGCAGCAACAAAAAAAGAACCACAGCGGTGGTTCTTTTTTTGTTGATTTCAGGGAAGTTTATGTGCCTTCCTCCCAGGAATTCAGGTAGCGCACCTGTTCTTCGGTGAGGATATCAATGCGCACCCGCATGGATTCCAGTTTTAGCCTGGCAATTTCGCGGTCTATGGCTTCCGGGACTGCGTAAACCTTCTTTTCCATGCTGGAGCGGTTTTTTATCAAATATTCCGCGCTGAGCGCCTGATTGGCAAAGGACATATCCATCACCGAAGCGGGATGTCCTTCCGCGGCGGCCAGGTTAATCAACCTGCCTTCCCCGAGGATGTGAATGACGCGGCCGTCTTTCAACTCGTAGGCGTCCACGAACGGACGGACCAACCGCTTGGACACAGCCATCGCTTCCAAAGCCGGGATATTGATTTCCACATTAAAGTGCCCGGAATTCGCGACCAAAGCGCCGTCTTTCATCACCGCGAAGTGCTGCTCGTCAATGACATTCAGGTCGCCTGTAACGGTGACGAAGATATCGCCAATTGGAGCGGCTTCAATCATGGGCATGACGCGGAAGCCGTCCATTACAGCTTCCAGCGCCACCAGCGGGTCAATCTCCGTGACAATGACGTTCGCGCCCATGCCGCGCGCGCGGTTGGCCAGCCCGCGTCCGCACCAGCCGTATCCGGCAACCACAAAGGTTTTACCGGCCAGCAGAATGTTGGTGGCGCGCACAATGCCGTCCACAGTGGACTGGCCTGTGCCGTAGCGGTTGTCAAAGAAGTGCTTGGTCATCGCGTCATTCACCGCGATAATCGGAAACTCGAGGGCGTTATCGGCAGCCATCGCCCGCAAACGAATAACGCCGGTGGTGGTTTCTTCCGTGCCGCCAATAATGTCGCGCAGCAGTTCGCGCCGTTCTTTGTGCAGCGTGGAGACAAGGTCCGCTCCATCATCCATGGTCACATGCGGTTTATGGTCCAGAGCGGCACGCAGGTTTCTGTAGTAGGTGGCATCGTCTTCGCCTTTGACGGCAAAAACCGGGATTTCATATTGCGATACCAGCGCTGCTGCGACGTCATCCTGGGTGGAAAGCGGATTGGACGCGGTCAGGACAATATCCGCGCCGCCGGCCTGCAGCGTGCGCATCAGGTTCGCGGTTTCGGTCGTCACGTGCATGCACGCCGCCATGCGGATGCCCTCAAAAGGGCGCTCCCTGCGGAAGCGTTCTTCCAGCGAAGTCAGGACGGGCATTTCCCGCGCTGCCCAGTCCATGCGGCGTCTGCCGCCTTCGGCTAAACTGATGTCTTTGATGTGATAGTTTTCCATTTATTCTCCGTAACTTATTCTTTCTTGCTCAGGTTGTCTAACTCTCCCTGATCGTCAAAATGCTGTCGGTAATACGCGATGAATTCCTCCAGCGTGAATGTATGATTTTGCGTGCCGTTGCGCGCGATGCAGTAAGCCGCGGCCACTGTCCCCATTTCGCCGCATAAGCGCATGCTCTTGCCTCGCAGATAGGCAAACAAGAATCCCGCCCGGAAAGCGTCTCCCACGCCGGTAGGATCGACCACAGGGGCGTCATCAATGATGGGTACATGCAGGTCTTCGCGGCAGGTGTGAACCCGCGCTCCGTCGCGGCCGAGGGTGATGACAGTAAACTCCGGATGGCAAAGGATATCCTCAGCGCTCAGGCCGGTATGTTTTTGCAGCAGTTCAAATTCGTATTCGTTCACAAACAGCCCGTGCGCGTTCAGAATGCCCTCGCGCAGCGCGTCCCCGTCCATGCGAATGATTTGCTGCCCAGGGTCGAAGATGGAGCGCAAACCGAGTTCTTTGGCTTCTTTGATGTAACGAGCCATCGCGCGCGGGTCGCTGGGCGAGTTGACCACATAATCCCCGGGCTGCGTGCGCGCTTCTGTGAGCGGTAAATCGGCCGCGTCTGCCATCGCGCCGGTATAAAACGAGGCGATTTGCGCGTTCGAGAGGTCGGTATTGACAAAGAATGAAGCGGTGAATTTGGTGTCACTCACGCGCACACCGCTGACATCCACCCCAATCTGTTCCAACCGCCGGCCGTATTCCGGAAAATCCTGCCCGGCTGTGGAGAAGAGCAGCGGTTTTTCCCCCAGCAGCGCCAGCGTGTAAGCGATATTGGCTCCCACGCCCCCATACTGCCGGACCATATCCTCCACCAGAAATGAAAGGCTAATTTTCTCCAGATGCTCCGGCAGAATGTGGTCCTTAAAATAGCCCGGAAAGCGCATCAGATAGTCAAAGGCGATAGAACCTGTCAGTACGATTTTCATTCTTCCCTCCCATGCGGCTTTAGAACGGAAAGATTTCTAAAGAAAGGCGGATACAAAATGCCTCTGTCCGTGATTAATCCGGAGAGCAAGCGGTGCGGGGTCACGTCGAAGGCGTAATTGCGGGCGCGCGCGCCTTCCGGAGCGGCTGGCAGACCCCGATAGGTCAGCGCGAGAACTTCCGAGGGGTCGCGTTCTTCTATGGGAATGGCCTCCGCGCTGGGGCTGTCAAAATCCACCGAATCCAGCGGGAAAGCGGAGTACGCGGGAATGCCGTTATCATACGCCGCCAAAGCCAGCAAGTAGGTGCCGACTTTGTTGACCACATCGCCGTTGGCTGCCACACGGTCCGCGCCAAACAGCACGCGGTCCACTTTTCCCGTTCGAAGCAGGTATCCCGCCGCGGAATCCACCACGATATCGTAAGGAATGCCGTACTGCTGCAGCTCCCAGGCGGTCAGCCGCGAACCCTGCAGACAGGGGCGAGTCTCGGTGACATAAACATGCACGCGTTTGCCCTGCTCGTGCGCCATGCGGATGACTCCCAGCGCGGTGCCGTAATCAACGGCTGCCAGCGCGCCGGTATTGCAGTGATGCAGTATTTCATCGCCATCGTGAAGCAGTTCCGCGCCGTACCGCGCGATTAAGAGATTGGTCTCAACAGCGCGCTCTGCCGCTTCCTGGGCCAACTCCAACAAGTGCGCTCTCAAATCGTCCGCTGAACCCTCCAGCGCGCTCGCCTGCTGAAGTATCCGGCCAGTAACCTGCTGCAGATTCACAGCGGTTGGCCTCAGGCGCAGCAGCGCTTCGCGCGCGTCCCGCGTTGCTTCCAGCAGGGCGGCAGGGTCCCGGGTTACGGACTCGCGGGCAGCAAAGTAGAGCGCGAAAGCCCCGCAAACGGCAATCGCCGGAGCCCCGCGCACTGCCATGTTCTTTATGGCTTCGAATGTTTCTGTAAAAGTTTTTAAATCCAGGTAGCGCAATTCAGCCGGCAGCGCCAGCTGGTTGATGATTCTAAGTTGCTGAGATTCCGCATCCCAAAGAATGGACCGCATCCAAACTCCCATAAAAAAGCGCCCTCACGGCGCTGTCAATAAATATAGTCTATCATTTAATGCACCGAATGTCAAAAACATTGGCTCCTTCATCAGTCGTTTGGCATTTTTTCATCTCGGTTTATAATCTAGCCGTATGCGCAAAAGGTCTTCCCTTATCCGTTGGGCAGCGATTTTTACGCTCCTGATGACTGTCTTCCTCACCACCGTTGAGTTGGTGCGATACGCCCGCGTGCGGGCAACCTTCCCCACCGGGTTGAAGGTGGCCGGCGTGCCAGTGGGCGGGCTGACTTACGAAGAAGCCTCGGAGCGCCTGGTGCAGGTCTACCTCGCGCCCATTGAACTGCGCTACGCGGATGCCCGTATACAGGTGCGCCCAGCTACCTTAGGGTTTGCCCTCAAACTGGATAATATGCTGGCCGCCGCGGATAAACAGCGCGTGGCGGAGCCTTTCTGGAGCGGCTTCTGGAAATATCTCTGGAACGAGCCCATCAGCTCCAAAGATATTCCGCTGGACGCAGTCTATGATGATGAACGCGTTATCGCCTTCCTCGAGAATGAAATCGCCGTCAGGTACGACGTGCCAGCCACCCCGGCCATGCCCGTCCCCGGCGAAAGCGGTTTTTATCCCGGCGTCTCCGGTTCGGAGATGGATTACACCATCTCGCTGCAGCGCATCAATGCCGCCCTTGCGTCCAACGCGAACCGCACGGTCAACCTGGAAATCCGTCAGACCCGCGCCCCAAAGCCGTCCATCAGCCTGCTTGAGATTATGCTCAAAGACATCATCAACGCGTCGACCTTTGATGGGCTGGTAGAGCTGTACCTGAAGGACCTGCAGACCGGCCTTCTGCTCCATTTCACGCACAGTAAGACCGGCGAAGAAGTGCCGGTAAATGTCGCCTATTCTTCCTGGAGCACCATCAAAATCCCGGTGCTCGTTTCCGCGTTCCGCCGGCTTTCCAGCCCATACGACGAAACCGTGCTGACGCTGATGGAGCAGATGGTGGAGCGCTCGGATAACGACTCGACCGATGCGCTGGCAAAAGCCGTGATTGGCAGCACCTTCGCCCCGCTGGACGTCACCAAGGACATGCAGGCGCTCGGCCTGGCCAACACCTTTTGGGGCGGTTTTTTCACGCTCGGTTCGCCCTTGCTCCAGAACTTTAAGACGCCTGCCAACCAGCGCTTTGACTACAACACCGAACCGGATCGCTACGCCCAAACCACGCCGCAGGATTTGGGCCTGCTTCTGGAGGATATCTATTATTGCGCCAGAGACTACGGCGGCTCCCTGCCCTTGGTGTTCAACGGAGAAATTACCCAGGAAGAATGCCGGATGATGGTGGAATACCTGGGTTTGAACCGCATCGGCGTGCTGCTGCAGGCTGGTGTGCCGGCCAATGTGACCGTGGCGCACAAGCACGGCTGGGCCTACGAGGTGGATGACGGCTACATCCACACCATCGCGGACGCGGGGATTGTGTATACTCCCGGCGGAGATTATGTCATGGCGGTCTTCGCGCATCACCCGGTTCAGGCAGTATTTGACCCCGTGAACCTGCTGGTGGCAAAGCTCTCCGCGGCAGCCTACAACTACTTCAATCTGCAAAATCAGTAAAAATCCTGCTGCTCACAATATTACCTATACGCAGCAGCTGTTTATTTTTAAACTCTATTTATCAATTCCCGCCGCTGTCCTCATACCCATCCACTGCCTCGCAGGCACAGGCCGCGCGAGGTGCCTGACTGATAGGTCTCCAAATCAACTTTTTCAGACCATGGGAGACCTGCGGTCAACTGCCTTTCATGGTCCCAAAGGGAGGCTGCGCACCCAGGAGAGCATGATGGAACAGGAACTGAGATGGGCGAAAATTTGCGCTGTGGCGAACATGAACAAACACGGGAAATATTCGGTACCAGGCACATGATTGATGATAAAATACTGCAGCCTGTGTTTTAGGAATCTGAGATTGCCAGGCAAAGCGTATACGCCCCCGTAGCTCAACGGATAGAGTGCCTGACTTCGAATCAGTCGGTTGTGGGTTCGAATCCCGCCGGGGGCATATCTTATTTCTGCCTTCGAACACCCGCGGAGGGTGCAGGTCAGT